>Ga0056115_1000037_pt1 | contig 77049 bp, 68 predicted proteins | sample WorMetOlspDAHAB1_FD_77007 | JGI IMG/M metagenome (GOLD analysis project Ga0056115, IMG submission 77007) | Marine gutless worms symbiont microbial communities from Max Planck institute for Marine Microbiology, Germany - Olavius sp. DAHAB.1 ...
GATGGCCGCCGGCGCCGACGAGGTCGGCATCTCCGATACCACCGGATACGGCAATCCCACCCAGGTGCGTGAGATGACGCAAGCCATCTGGGCAGAAGTGGGCCAGGACAACCTGACCGGCATTCACCTTCACAACACACGCGGTCAGGGCCTGGCCAACGTGGTCGCTGCCATCGATGTCGGGCTGACCACCATCGATGCCACCCTGGGTGGTCTCGGCGGTTGCCCCTTCGCCCCCGGCGCCAGCGGCAATATCGTTACCGAAGACCTGGTGTTCATGCTCGAAGCGATGGGGCTCAAAACCGGTATCGATATCGATAAACTGCTGAAAACGCGCGCCCTGGTTGAAGCGGCCCTGCCCGGGGAAGAGTTCTACGGGTTTACCCCGGATGCCGGCCTTCCCAAGGGCTTCCAGTACGCCGGCTGATCCACCCCCGGGGGGGCGGTGTCGCAAAAGAAGCTTTCCCTTTACAATCCAGTCACTTAGCTGGCAGGGGCCCAATAGCGTGCGGCCTGTCACAAAGCGCGCAGCTGCAATAGCAATCCGCCTGCCCCTGTGCTAATTATTACCCTCTTGAGGACGCCCGATTGCCGGGCGACCCAGGCGATGTGGACATCGGGTTTGAGGCTCATGAGCACTGTGTCGGTTAGAACAACAAGAACTCACCACACAGTCCGCGGCGCAGTCCTGGTACTGCTGGCGGTGCTGCTGTCCGGCTGTTTCCAGGCACAACTGAACGGCCCTGTCGCCGGTGCGCAAATCACCATCTCCGATCTCAACGATCCCAACCAGGTTTACGCCAGTGCCACGACCATCGACGAGGCCTTTATGGAGGGCTTCCGCGACGGTGAGACCTGGGGCCGCGCCAACGAATTCACCAAACTCTGGTGGCTGGGCGTATTCCAGGTCAATGTCGCCAGCCTCGACGACAATACCTGGTACCTGGTGACCGCCAGCGGTGGAGAAGATACCGACGTCGACCGCAATAACGAGGCCGATGACACGTTCACGCCGGTGACCGGCGAGTGGCGGGCCATCATGTCAGGCGCCCAGCTCAAGGAACTCGGCCCCAAGGTCTCGGCCATGACCGAGGCCGCCTACCAGTGGCTGCAGCCGCAGCTTGCCACCCTGAACGGCGACCAGATCCGCGCCAACCTGGACCGCGCCGCACAGCAGTTGCTCGACGATGTCGATCGCGACAACGATGTGGACGCGAACGACCTGGTCATGTGGAGCCGGCTCTTCAACAATGCCCAGTTGCGCGCCGACGTGGCCACCGTCAACCAGATTGCCAATAACATTATTGTTGGCGGCAGCGAATCGGACCGCGCGAGCCTGGTCGACAGCCTGATTACCATCGAGGTCACCGAGGAAACCGATATCTCCCCGGAGAGTTACTTCAACGACCATATTGCCGGCCCGATTCTCGATGCCCGCTGCCAGACTTGCCACTATGAGGGCGGTGTTGCCGACGCCGGTGGCGCCGAACTTATTTTCCTGGAACGCGGCGCGGAAAACGAGGATGCACGCAATGCGGAGATTCTCGAAGAGTTCATCAACAGCGATACCGATGCGCCGGAACGGCTGCTGACCAAGGTCCAGGGCGGCCTCAATCACGGCGGTGGCGTGCAGTTCACCACGCTGAGCGACGAGTACGGCTACCTGGAAACCTATGTCAGCCTGGTGACCGGCGATGAGGGGCCGGGCGGGCCCAGCGGCGGATTCTGGGACGGGCTGAGCTTTGCCGATGCCCGCCAGACCCTGCGCCGGGCGGCGCTGATTTTTGCCGGGCGCGCACCCACCGAGGCGGAATACGCCCAGGCAGATCAGGGTGAGGCCGGCCTGCGCGCGGCGCTGCTGGGCTTACTGGAGGGCAGCGGCTTCCACGACTTCCTGGTCAGCGGCGCCAACGACCGCTTGCATACCGATGCATTCCTGCGTGGCCTGTTCCTCGAGGTCTCAGACATCAACGCCTTCCCCTTTTATCCGATGGGGGCTGACAAGTACTACAACGACCAGCCCACGACCGACGAGGAACAGCAGGCCAAGTGGCGCTGGGAACAAGCCTGGCAAGTGGGACTGGCGCGGGCACCATTGGAACTGATTGCCTACGTGGTGGAAAACGACCTGCCCTATACCGAGATACTCACCGCCGATTACACCATGGTCAACTGGCAGTCTTCCGAGTTCCTGCGCAGTGGCGTGGATTTCGGCGGCCAGCAAGATAACCTGGATTTCCGGCCCGGCCAGAACCGCGGACAGGTCATCGTGGACGACAACCTGGTTGCCGAGTATTACGAGGGTTTCGGGCTGCGCATCGACGCCCACGGCCCCTTCATCGAGGACTATCCCCACGCCGGCATACTCAACACCCAGGCCTACCTGAACCGTTACCCGACCACCGAGACCAATCGCAACCGGGCCCGGGCCCGTTGGACCTACCTGCATTTTCTCGGCGTGGATATCGAGAAGTCGGCCTCGCGCACCACCGACCCGGATGCACTGGCCGATACCAATAACCCGACCATGAACAACCCGGCCTGTAACGTCTGTCACCAGCTGCACGACCCGGTGGCGGGCACCTTCCAGAACTACGGCAACGAGGGCTGGTACCGCAGTTCCTGGGGCGGCCGCGATTCCCTGCCGGATACCTACAAGTACCCGGAGTGGTTCGACGAGAACGCCGATCCCTCCCCCTACCAGGAGGGTGACACCTGGTTCCGGGATATGCGTAACCCCGGAATCGACGGCAAGACTGCCGGCAACCCGGTGAACAGCTTGCAATGGCTGGCCCAGGAAATCACCAATGACCCGCGCTTTGCGGTCGCCACCGTGATGTTCTGGTGGCCGGCGGTAATGGGCACCAACGTGCTGGAAGCCCCGGCCTCGAGCAGCGATGCCAACTACCAACAATTGCTGAATGCCTTCAACCAGCAGACCGAGGACATCCAGACCCTGGCTGAGGGTCTGCGCAACGGCTTTGACAGTGGCAGAGTCTATAACCTGAAAGACCTGTTGGTGGAAATGGCCACGAGCGGCTGGTTCCGGGCCAATGCCGTCGACCCCGGTGCGGACAGCGGTCGGGAGAGAGAGCTCGATGCCGTTGGTACCCGGCGCCTGCTCACCCCGCGGGAACTGGAAGAGAAGAGCCGCAACCTGCTGGGTTATGCCTGGCAGGAATCGGAGGCGGACTGGGACTGGGACGGGCGCTACAGTGGGCTGGGCGATCGCTTCCGCATCTACTACGGTGGCATCGACTCCTTCGGCATCAAGGACCGGGCGAGGCAACTTACCGCACTGATGTCGAACGTGGCCACCCGCATGGCCCTGGAGTCAGCTTGCTACGTGGTGCTGCAGGACTTTGACCAGGCCGATAACGAGCGTCGCCTGTTCGACGGTCTCGACCCGCTGCTCACACCCTCTACCGAGGGCCGCCAGCAACAGACGGTCCCCACCGGCTACGGCAACCGCAGTACCCAGAGCTTCAGCCTGGAGTTGCAGCCCGGAGAGAAACGGCTGCGCGTCAGCTTCGCTAATCCCCACTGGGACGATGAGGCACAGGAAGGCAACCAGCTGTTTATTGACCGGGTGCGCATCACCCGTGGCGCAACCACGGTACTCGACGTTGAGGGCGAGAATATACCGGATACTCCTTTCTTCGAGGTGCTCAGATATTACGGCGACGTGCGCTATGAATTCGGCCAGCCGGTAGCCTGGCAATTCTGGAGCGACTACGGCTGGATCAGCGTGCCCTTCGAGGCGGATACCGCCGGCACTTACCGGGTGGAAGTCACCGCCTGGGGTTACGAGGGCAACCTGGGCAGCCAATCGGTGGCCGACGTGGCGGTGAATACAACAGAGCCCTACGGCGATCACCAAGGCGCCACCGAGCTGCGGGCAAAAATCCAGCAGCTCTACGGCCGACTGCTCGGGGAAGAGCTGGACGCGGGCGATGAGGAAATCGAAATCATCTACGAATTGCTGGTGGAAAGCTGGCTGGACCGGATTGCCAATGGTGACGGGCCCTGGGCGACAGTCTGGCCCGAGGAGAACTGCCCCATGCCGGGACACTTCTATGCGCTGCCGCCTGAAGACCAGAATCGCATGTGGTCCGATGCCTCACTGATGAAAGGCAGCTGGATGACGGTCCTGACTTATATGATGACCCACTACAAGTATTTGCACGAGTAAGCCGGATGAAGAGACGCCAATTTCTCAGATCACTCGCACTCGGCACCGACGCCGCGACGCTGGCAGGACCTCTCAATCGCCTCTACGCGGCACCGGCAGATTACAATGGCCGCCTGCTGATGACCCTGCAGGCCGAGGGCGGCTGGGACGTAACCAGTTTCTGCGATCCCAAGATGAACGTGCCGGGAGAACTGGAAATCAATCACTGGGCGCGCACGGACGAAACCCAAACGGCGGGCGGCATCGACTACGCCCCCTTTGCCAACAACGCGGCCCTGTTCGACAAGTACCACAACGACATGCTGGTGATTAACGGTGTCGATGCCCAGACCAATTCCCACACCACCGGGGTATTGCACAACTGGAGCGGCCGCAATTCGTCCGGCTACCCCACGCTGACTGCGATGTTCGCCGCCGAGAATGCACCGGACATCCCGCTGTCCAATGTCAACCACGGTGGCTTCGCCGCAACCGGTCGCCTGGTCCGTTACAGCCGCCTCGACGATGTCAACGCCCTGTTCGAAATCCTGCAGCCCAATGTCATTTCCTGGGACAACAGCAACATCCGCCGTCCATCTACCTACGACCGTATCGAGGACGCACACAGTCGCAGTATGGCGGCACAGCTGGGATCGGATACCCTGACGCCGCAGCAACGCTACAACCTGGAATCTTATATGTCTGCGCGGAGCTCTGCCGATGCCCTGCGCCAGTTCAGCGAGGTGCTGCCGGCCAGCCCGGAAGACTTCCAGCTACCGGTGGACCTGGGTGGGGACCTGGGGCAGAGCAGCCTGATGACCCAGATGCAGCTCAGTATCCTTGCCTTCGAAGCCGGGATCGGCTGCGCGGCAGATTTGTACACGGGGGGCTATGACACCCACAGCACCCACGATACACAACACACCACTCTTTTCGCTCACCTGGCCGATGCCATCGATTTCCTCTGGACCTATGCGGAACAACGCGGCATCGCCGATCGACTCACCCTGGTCATTGGTTCGGATTTCGGCCGCACGCCCCACTACAATGCGGACAACGGCAAGGACCACTGGCCGATAGGTTCATTCATCGTCATGGAGCGCAACGCGCCGTGGGGCAACCGCCAGGTCGGACTGACCGACGGCGGTCACAACGCCCATCGCATCAATCCCGATACCCTGCAGCGCGACGACAGCAACGGCACGATTATCTACCCCATGCACGTACATAAAGCCCTGCGCCGTCACCTGGGCCTGGAGAACACCAGCTCGGATGCGAACTTCATGTTCGCAGGCACCGAAGACTTCGACTTCTTCAATCCCAACAAAACCACCTCGTGATCAAAGGCCGCATCTTTGCAAGCTGGCTTGTTGTCGGCGCCGTACTGCTGGCAGGTAATGCCTCGGCCGATCAACCGACCGCGCGGGATATTATCGAGGCCGCCTACGGGGCCGCCGGCGGCGAGACCTGGCGCCGACCGCAGACCCTGGAACTCACCGGTGTCGCCAGCTTTTACCGGGACGGAAAGGCAGATCAGCTTACGGTGGTCGATGACTATCATATGTGGCGCATGTTTCCCGGCGAGTCTGCCGATGCCCATGCCGCCAACGGTCGGGTGCGCTTCGATGCTTACAGCGCCGGCAAGCTGGTGTTCCAGATCAGTTACGACGGCCGCCACAGTTACAACCAGCATGGGCGCATAGAGGACGATACCGCCAATGCCCAGTGGAGCAATAGTTTCGGCTTCGGCATCATCCGCTTCGCCCTGGACGAGGGCTTCGAGGTGAAACGTCTTGCCGATGACACGGTGGACGGCCACCCCTGTTATTTCGTGCGGGTGAGCGATCCGGCGGGCAAGCACACGATATTTGGCATCGACCGGGATGCCTACCGCATTCGCATGGTGGGATTCGAAACACCCCGCGGCTGGCACCACCGGATCTACGATCAGTTCCGCTGGCACGAGAACCCGCGCTTCCTGCAGCCGACCCACGTGCGCCTGTACTACGACGGGGTTAAGACCAACGATATTCTCTGGCAAACCTTCCAGGTTAACCATTCCATAGACCCGGCCCTGTTCACCCTCGACTGACTAGAGCCGCTGCTTCACCAGGCCATTCACATCGACCCGCGCTTTCATGCGCTGGGCCAGCAGGAACATGCCGCCCACCTTGCGGTGGAAGAACACGGCATCCGAGGGCGGTGCCTGGAAGAACTCCCGGTAATCCTGTATCGAGTCGGCCAGCTCCGCCAGCCTGGAGGAGATATCCGATGCGCCAAAGTCGTAGACGCCCTCACTGGTCATGGGTTCGAGTGCGATGGAGAAAATATCCAGCACCAGCGCCCGGTAATCTTCGTTGCCGCTGCTGACCATATAACCCAGTTTCTCCGCCCCGGCCAGGAGCCGCTCCTCGTCGCCCTTCAAGGCCGCACGTACCATGCGCTTGTAGTCGTTGACGAAGGCCGCCTTGAACTTGCGGGTGGCGCCGAAATCCAGCAACACAATCTTGCCGGTATCAGGCTGGTAACGGTAATTGGCGAAGTTGGGGTCGGTCTGCACCATGCGCAACTCGAAGAACTCCCACAGCATCAGATCGATCATGTCGGTGACAATACGGTCGCGTTCGGCCTGGGGCAGGTTCGCGATCACCTCGATGGGCTCACTTTCCACGTAGGTCATGGCCAGCACATGCTCGGTGGTCAGCTCGTCGAGCAGTTCCGGCACCACAAAGCGTTCGTCTCCCGCCAGTTGCTCGTAGAACTGGTGCAGGTAACCGGCTTCGGCCCGGTAGTCGGCTTCTTCACGGAGCTGCTTTTTCGCTTCCTCCAGCAGGGGCGTTATCTCGAAGCCCTCGGGCAGCAAACCGGAAATCCGCAGCAGGCCGGCAATATTGTCCACGTCGCTGTCGATACTTTTTGCGACACCCGGGTACTGGATTTTCAGCACGATCTCGCGGCCGTCGGGGGAGTATGTTTTGTGCACCTGGCCGATCGAGGCGGCGGCGATGGGCTGCATGTCAAAACCGTAGAACAGCTCTTCCCAGTCCTCCCCGTAAGCACCGCTCATGGTCTGGTGGAGTTGGTCCGCCGGCATGTTATCGGCATCGGCACGCAGGCGCGCCAGGATATCCGCCAATTGCTCTGGCAGGAAATCGCCGCCGTCCATGGAGAGCATCTGGCCGAGCTTCATGGCGGCGCCGCGCATATTGGCCAACTCGTCTGCCACCCGCCGGGCATTGGCCGGTGTCAGCAGCATGTCCCGGGCCCGGGGACGCTCACCGGCACGCAGTCGACGGGACCCTTCCGCCAGCATGCCGCCGGCAACACCGCTGGCAAGTTTCGCCACCCGCGCAAAGCGACCAATGCGCGTGGTAGGAACCGGTGCGTCCTTTTTAGCCATGTACCTCTCTCTCCCGCCAGGCTTCAATACGTCTGGCCACGATATCGTGACCGTTGAACTCGGCGCCCAGCACCGAGATGAAGGTGAATACGCCGGTAAGCTTGCGGGCGATCAGTGCAAAATCCCGCGAGGGTGTGGTGAAGTGTCGGCTTGTGGTGCTCGCCACCGCCATCTTGCCGGCGCGCTGCATCAGGCGGGACTGGGCCCAGCGGTACTGTCCTCGGCGATTAAGTTTATCCTGCGGCAAGCGCTCCGGAGGGCGCAGGGGCTCGAGCAAGTGCAGGCAGAAGTCGGCAAACATGGCGCGGCCCGCCTCGCTGGCATCCGGTTGCAGGCACTCCAGCCCGATCAGGCCTTCGACGATGCCCTCTTCGTCCTCCTCCATACCGGCGGCAATTACCCGGCGCAGGTGGTAGAGAAAGTCCTCCTCACAATCGAGGATGGAGCCGAAGTCCAGCAGCACCAGGGCGTCCGGCTCCGTCTTTGTATCGACCAGGTAATTGCCGAAGTTGGGATCGCTCTGCAGCATGCCCCAGTCATAGAGTTCGAGAAAGAACAGGTCCAGCATGGCTATCGCCAGGGCGTTACGGCGCTGCAGGGAGAGGCGGCCAATAGCGGGTTCATTCACCTGCTTGCCGACCACGTACTCCAGGGCCAGCAGCTCACCCGTGCAGTATTCCTCGTAGAGTCGCGGCACGTGGTAGCGCTCAGCCTCTTCCAGTTCAGCTACATGTTCTGCCATGGCGCGGGCGAATGCCGCCTCGCGGTGATAATCAATCTCGTGATGCAGGTAGACCCGCATGGAGGCCAGCCAGTCATCGAAATCCCGTCCCGCCGGCAGCCAGCGGGCCAGTTTCAACATGGTGACAACCGCATCGAAATCCGAGTCGATGACATCCGCCAGGCCGGGGTACTGGACCTTGAGGCAGATGCGCTCGCCGGTCGCACGTATAGTGGCCCGGTGCACCTGGGCCAGGGAGGCAGCGGCGAAGGCTTCCTGTTCGATGTCGAGTTCCGACATCTTCTCGCCCAACTGCTCGGCGATTGCAGGTTCGATATCCTTCCAGGGCAGCGGGTCGGTCTGGCCGCCCAGTTCGTGCATGGCCTCGGTCAATACCGGTGGCAGGAAGTGTTCGCCCAGCAGCGCGAACATCTGCCCGATTTTGACGTAGGTACCCTTGAGCCGGCCAAGCTCGCGCACCAGCCGCCTGGCCTCGCGGCGGGCGAACTTGGAATCCTTGCCCCTGTCGCCACCGCGGCCCAGGACTTTCTGGACAGCCCCATCGACCGCCAGCGCGCCACCGGCACGAATACCGGCCAGCGACGCGGCGATACCGCGCGGGACTGCGCCGCGCTTTAGGCTTTTGGATTTGCGATTCATCGGGGGGCCGTTTGCTACTGGTTCTATAGTATACGCGGCCCGGGTGCCCGGAGCCCACTGGATGGTGTCAGCGAATAAAGTAGGTGATAAACAGGGTATCGAGCGCAATGGCCAGGGCCCCCAGCGGCAGCAATACCTTGTGCAATACGGGCTTTGCCGATACCAGCAACAACAGTGCCATTACGAATTGCGGGATAGCAGACAGGTTGTCCACCACGAACAGGGCGTTACCGAAGGCGATAGACCGGTAGCTGGAGCCAACAATGATGGCCACGATCGCCAGGCTCCAGATCAGTCGGTGCTGTTGAAAATAGTGCGCCTCCAGGGTTGTGCCAACAGTCTCACCGGGGAACATCAGGTTAGCTATCAAGTGCAGGCAGACTGGTGAGGTGAGCATCATGACCATGGCCGGAAAGGTCCAGGTCTCAATACTTTGCAGGGACCAGCTCTCCCAGAACACCTGCAACAGGGCCAGTAAGATGAGCACCGCGAGACTGGAGTGAATCCAGCCCATCTCCGCGATACGTCCGGCACGCAGAATCCGGCCCAAACCGCCGAGGATCTCGGCAATACCCAGACCGACGATGATCGACAGCAGGATCATCAGGAACTCGAACAGGCTCATGGCGTTTTTCCGTGTCCTTAGCTGCCGGGGCTGTACCAGATGGGTGAGGTATAGGCCCGGTCCTGGATTTCCATCTTCACAGAGTCCGGGAACTCGTCGCCGAAGCGCAGCGTATCGTAGGCCTGCCAGGCGGGGGTGGGAATCTCCAGCACCCGCACATAATAAAAGGCACGCTGCTTCGGATCGAAGTCCGGGTCCTGCCAGAGCGTGCGCAGTTGCGCGGCACCGATACTATTGCTGTAGGTCGCCGTGGCCAGGTCTACCGTACTGCCCACGGCTTTGGTGCTGCGGCCGCGCCGTGTCTTGCGACCATCGGACAGGGCCACGTCGTAGATCCGCTCCCGCACTTCGCCGCGCTTGTCCAGCCAGCCCTTCACCACCTGGATACGATCGAGGTTGGCACCGTCCGGATCGCGGCTGGCCGCCACCATAAATACCGGGGCTTTTCGGCCGCCTCGCTGGCCAAGCTCACCACCCATGGGCACACCACCGGCGTAACCGCGACTTGCCATATCGGGAGCATCCAGGTCGGACTGCTTATAGTTCCAGCCGCCGAAAAAACGCACGGTAATGCGCGTCCCGGTGGTGGCGTAGACCTCCTTGCGACGCAGGGCATCGAACAGCGCTTCTCGGGTATTTTCCTGTGCCTAGACCCCGGCCAGGCCCGAGGCGACTTCTTCGTCAGTTCGCCAGGACAGCTCCGGGGAGGTTGTTGAGGGCACGGTCACACCACTGGCCCGACCCGGCCGCGGCTCGGCCTGGGCGAACTTGCTGAAATAGTTTTCTTCGCGCACCGTCGAAAGACCGGTGTGGGAATCAGAGGCACCAATCATGCCGAACTGGAAAGGATTTACGCCCAGGGACTGCTCGTAAGCCAGGCCGTTCTTGAGGGTGCTGCGGGCGTACTCGAATTCCAGCATGTCATTGGTCTTGGGATCCCGGCCCCCGATATCTGCCCGGTCCCAGGTACCGAAGTCCGCAAACTCGTCCTCCGGCGACAACCAGGGGTGGGCCTCACCGTCGCCCTTGATCTGGGTAACTTCCACCACCGGCTCCCACTGCATGCGCCGCTTCGCATACTCTGCATCGAATACCGAGCCATCGCTTCGCTGCGGACCAAACATCAGGCCATTACTGAGGTTGCCGTTGTGGGGGATCGCCAGGATCTGCCCGCCGGTATCGCGTTCATAGGCTTCCAGCCAGTCCCAGAGCTTTTCAGGATCCGGCGATTGCCAGGAAGAAAAAGGAATCACCTGGGTGGCGCGGGTGGCATCGTCGCGCAGGATCACCACCCGGTGCAGGTTCTTGGAGTTGTTGGTGGTGGTCCACTCGAAGCCGATCAGGGCCGTGAAATTTCCGGGATCGTTATACTCGTCCGCCGCCCTGGCCTGCCGCTGCCATACATCGGCATTGATGGAGGGCTCGTTGAGCGGGTCGCGGCCGGGCAACATGCCGTCCAGGGCCCATTTCATAAAACCCTCGTGACCTTTGCCAGCGGCAAAAAGGTCGTAGACCGCCTTGCCCCAGGGATTGGCGAGCAGTGTCGGGTTGGCCTCGCGCACGGCCACGGGCAGGCCCAGGCTCTCGGCGTGATCGGACAGCACCAGGAAATCCAGGGGCCGGTTGATGCGAGCGCGCACGCCGGAGCTGGACACCACTTCTTCCCCCAGCGCAAAGCGGTAGGCATCGGCGGGCTCGAGCGTGTTGCCGATCAGGCCGGCGTCACTGGAGTATGTCGAATGCAAATGGGTATCACCCCAGTAGACCTGCTCCATGCCCTGGCGGTCCAGGTAGGGGGAAAACTCATCGGCCAGTGCGGGCAGTGACTGTAGGAGCAGGAGGGCGAGCAGGTATTTTAGATTTGCAGGCACGGTGTTCTCTCCCCATTATTGTTATCCCCTTAAGCTTAGTTCAGTTTGGAACGCTAATGAAAACACCTGTACTGCTCAGCGCAGTCTTCGCGACGCTAGTCTCTCTCGCCGCGGCAGCACAACCGCCGGCACCCGCCGTTGCCTACGATTACTTCCAGGCCAACCGGATGATGATCCGTAATGGCCTGCAGGCGGTGCTGATGTGCAACGGCCTGTTTACCTCCGATCGGACCCTGGCCCAGGTCTTCGCCCAGGAGCTTGCTTACGTGACCCACCCGGTTGGCAATATAGAGGGCGGAGATTACAGGATCGACAAAACACTCAGGGCGGTATCCGTCGGCGGCGGGGAACACGGTCCCGCCATCCGGGCGGCCTTCCGCGAGGGCATCGGTTGCGTGGTTATGGCGCCGAACCAGAGCGCGGCCGATATCGAATCACTGCCGCAACAAACACTGCCACCACTGCCCGGTGATCCCGCCACTATAGACTGGCCCATGGGCGACCTGGTGGAAGACAAACCGCTGCCGGACCACATCGATGCCTCGGCACTGGCGGCGGCCTCCGACTGGGCCTTCGAGCGCGACACTCCTGAGCAGGACACACTAAGCCTGTTAATCGTGCACAAGGGCGACATCATCCACGAGCGCTATGCGAGCGGTGTGACCATGCACACCCGCACGCGCACCTGGTCGACCGCCAAGAGTATCGCCGCCACCCTGATCGGTATGTTGGTGGACCACGACGAACTCGAACTTGACGAACCCCTGGGCATCGAGTGGTTGCCGGAAGTTGCTGCCGGGGAATCGGACCCGCGCGATGCGATCACCCTGCGTCACGTGCTCAACATGTCCAGCGGGCTCTACCCGGTGGACAGTTTCAGAATGGAATACGCCACCGGCTCTGTCCTCGCCTACTGGGCCGGCGCCAGCTCGGTGGAGGGCGCCCGTCGTCGCGGCCTGATCCGCGAGCCCGGCACTTTCTGGGATTACGAAAACTACGACACCCTGCTCGCCGTCTATGCAATGAAAAAGGCGCTGGGCAGTGAGAAGACCTACCTGGAGTATCCACGGCGGGCCCTGCTCGATCGCATCGGCATGCGCAATACCCTGCTCAGCACCGACCGCTTCGGCGACTTTATACTCAGCAGCCAGGTCTATACCAATGCCCGCGACCTGGCCCGTTTCGGTCTGCTATATGCACAAAAGGGTGTGTGGAACGGGGAGCGCCTGGTCTCCGAAAACTGGATCACCTTCTCTCGCACACCGGCCCCGGCCAGCGCCCGCCACAATAATTTTTACGGCGGCCAGTGGTGGCTGGTCCCGGATAATCGCACCGACGTGCCACCGAATGCCTATTCCACCGCCGGCAATCGCGGCCAGTACGTGATCATCGTACCGTCACAGGACCTGGTAATCGTGCGCCGTGGACTGGACTACGGCAAACAGGGTTTCGACCGCTGGGACCTCACTCGCGAGGTGTTGAAAGCCTTCCCCGGGGGATAGTGCCGGACCGTTTCCAATGCGGCTGAGTTCACAGGCCTTTGGCCTTATTCCAGAAGATGGGATTAGTGTGCTAGCCATATTCTTTTTAATACGGTATACAGAGTCTCAGGCGTAAAAAAAATGTAGCGTAGGAACGACTATGTCACTGGCTATATTGAGACTCGACCTGGCTGGTCAGCCGCGGGGATGGTGCAGCCCCGAGGAAGCGGCAACCAGCTATGTCAAAGGCGACGTGTCCTGGACACTGGGTGAGCCGGCCGTGGTATTGCACGGCGGCATCCAGCGCTGTTCAGGCGAACAGTCTGTGCTTGAAATACCGCCCATCATCGCCATGCGTGGCCGGGTGGTCAGCAGCTTTTCCATTTCCCTGAACAACAAGGCCCTGTTTCGTCGCGACCAGCATATGTGTCTCTACTGCGGTCACGAATCGCACCGCGCCCTGCTCACCCGCGATCATGTCATACCGGTCAGTCGCGGCGGCAACGATGTATGGGCCAACTGTGTGACCGCCTGCAAGAGCTGCAATAACCGCAAGGGCAACCGCACTCCGGAAGAAGCCGACATGCCCTTGCTGGCAGTGCCGTTTACGCCCAACCCCTGGGAATACACTTTCCTGGAAAGAGACCGCATACTCGGCGACCAGATGGAATACCTGCGCAAGCAGTTTTCCGACCACCGCGACTGGGTCGCCCGCCACCGGGCGGCCTGAATCAGCCGGCGGACGATTCTGCCCGCGAGAGAAACAATCTGCGCACTATCCACGCGAGCACGGGCACGCTGCACAGGTAGATAAAGGGAATCCGACCAGCATCCACCAGGCCGAATCCCAGCTGCGGCCAATAGGCCCACAACCATCCGAGCAAAAACAATCCGCCGATGCTCCAGCGCGCGGCGGCGCCCAGGCCGACACCGTGCATCTGGGTGAGGACGAAGATCGCCGCGAAACCGAAAAAGAACATGACCCAGGACTGGTCGTTCACTGCCAGCCAGGCGACCACTGCCCCGTGGAACAGTACAAACACCTCGAGAAAGAGTGTCCAGTTGCGGTTGACGTGACTGCGGGTAAAAAACAGGCTGCCCTGCAGCATCAACATGATGACGTAGAAGGTACCCAGCAGGTGGCCGAGGGTGTCCTCGATGGGGTGGTACCAGAAGGTATAGATGATGGCCCAGGAAAAATAATAGCCGTGGTACTTGCGCAGGAAGCGACCCGGCTCGTCGAGCCAGTGCCAGGGCTTGCCGAACACGACTCCCCGGCGCTGGTTTTCCATGATGATGACCAGCATCAACAGGATGGCCACCGAACCCAGGGAAGACCAGATCGATACATCCTGGGCCAGGCCGTCGTAAAACAGCCGCGTCTGCACAATGTGCCAGGCGATAAAAAGCCCGTTGATGGCCAGCGCAATGATGTTAAGCCGGTGTAAGCCGCCCGTATAGCTGAGCTTTTCTGACTGGGCCTGATAGATCAGCCACCAGATAGCGAGTTGATGTGCACCGTAACTGAGCCAGGCCGACACCCGGGATGCCGCGGACGGGTCCGGCAGCTTCCAGTAGTACCAGGAAGCGCCCTGATCGGGAAGAAACGCGATACCGTCACTGTAGGGCGCTCCCAGCAGGATGGCGACTATGAGCAGGGCGCAACCCAGCAGGCCCCACCAGAGTCGAAATTCCACCGTTTTGTGTTCCGCCATAGATTGGTTACGCCATTGTGCAGGCCCCAGATTAGCGCAAGCGGCTCCCGGCGATAAGCTACACTTTTACAGTTAAAGGAGTGGAGTGCTCATGAAGAAAGAGAAGTACGAAGAGGAACTTAAGAAGCTCCAGGTGCAACTCGTCGCCCTGCAGGAGTGGGTCAAGGAGACCGGCCAGCGCATTATCGTCATCTTCGAGGGCCGCGACGCGGCCGGCAAGGGCGGCGTGATCAAGGCTATTACCGAACGGGTCAGCCCCCGGGTCTTTCGCGTGATCGCTCTACCCGCACCCAGCAACCGGGAGAGAACCCAGTTTTATGCGCAGCGCTATATCACCCAGCTTCCCGCCGCCGGCGAGATCGTGATCTTTGATCGCAGCTGGTACAACCGCGCCGGGGTAGAGCGGGTCATGGGCTTTGCCACGGAGGAAAAGGTCGAACACTTCCTGAAAACAGCACCGAGGTTCGAGCAGGAGCTGGTGGACGACGGCATCATCCTGCTCAAGTACTGGCTGGAAGTAAGCAACGAAGAACAGGAAAAGCGTTTCAAGTCGCGCATCAAGAACGAGCACAAGCAGTGGAAGCTGAGTCCCATGGACCTGGAGGCGCGTCGCCGCTGGTATGCCTACTCCCGGGCCCGTGATGCGATGCTGGAGGCAACCGATACCGACAGCTGTCCCTGGCATATCGTGCAGAACGACGACAAGGAGCGGGGTCGCCTGAATTGCATCTCGCACCTGTTGGACCAGATCCCCTATGAGAGCATGGGTACCATGATGGTGAAACTCCCGGACCGGGATGAATCGGATGCCTACGACGACGACAAGCCCATGAAGAACCGACGCTTCGTACCGGAGAAGTACTGAGGCTGCCTACCGGTAGCCCCGATCGAGCCGTGTCACGCTTTGCCGCGGGCGACGTATTGGCCGGTGGCGGGGCCGACGACCTCACCGTTGTCGTAGACAGTATTACCACGCAGTATCGTGGTCTTGACTCGGCCGGTGAGTTCCTGGCCCTCGAAGGGCGTGTAACCCTGGGAGGATTCGGATTCTGCAGCGCGCACGGTAAAGGTTTCGCCTGGGTCTAACAGCACCAGGTCGGCATCGTAACCGACGGCGATGTCGCCTTTCTCCTTGAGGCCGTAACGCTGGGCCGGGTTCCAGCACACAAGCTCGGCCATACGATTTACAGAAAGCCCACGCTTGGTCCCTTCGCTGTAGAGGCCCGACAGCAACCACTCGGTCCCGCCGAAGCCGGACTTGGATACCCAGATGTTGTCGCCGTCACGGTGATCCTGGTTGTCGGTTTTCAGTTCCTCACTGCAGCAGGCGTGATCCGAGCAGATCCAGTCGACATCGCCCTTGAGCACCGATTCCCACAGGTACTCGACGTCTTCGCGGGAGCGGATCGGCGGATTGACCTTGGCGTGACAGCAGGTGTCCACATCGTAATCCAGCAACAGGTGGCCGATTGTTACCTCGCGGCGGAAATTGATATGCGGGAAGGTGGCCTGCATCATCATTGCGGCATCCACGGCCTTGCGCGAAGTCAGGTGCAACAGGTTGATATTGAGGCACTCGGTCTCGTAGGCCAGGTAGGAGGCAATCCAGATAGCCAGGCCTTCCGAGTGCGGTGGCCGTGCGGCGCTGTAGGCTTTCAAGCCGGTGAGCTTGCCCTCCTTCTGCACGATCTTGGTGTAGGCGTTGAGAATATCCGCCAGTTCGCAGTGCAGGCTGACGCTGATCTGGTCTGCCAGCTCCGGGTATTTCTTGATTAGCTTGCTGGCACTGCGCATGATGAATTCGAAATGGGCGAAGTCGTAGCTGTCTTCGTCATCGATCATCAGGAATTCTTTCTGGGCGTCCTTGCTGGTCTTGCCGTGCAGCCCGTAGCCGCCGTAGAACATGAAAATCTTGAACGACGAGACCCCGTGTTCCGTCAGCAGCATCTCCATCTCATCGATATGGCTGCTGGAAATAGGGGCCAGGTGGTAGGTATAGTCCACCCAGTAATTACCGTCAGAGATCTCCAGCACCTCCGGGTAGAAATCCGCGTAGGGGCCGCCCTTGTTGAGGTAATACTGGCCGGTGCGGAAATAGGTCAGCATGGAGGTTACTCCGCCCATGGCAGCCGCCTTGGATTCGGTCTGCGCATCTTCCGCCAGGGGCGAGTAAATACCGACGTGGGTGTGGGCATCGACCAGTCCGGGGAAAGCCAGCTGACCCTGGCCGTCGCGTACTTCGGCAGCGCTCGCCGGATCGATGCCTGCCTCCAGACGGGCAAACTTGCCATCCTTGATACCAATATCCACCGACTCGACTGAGTCGCTGTTGGGACTGACCACCTGGACGTTCTTTACCAGCAGGTCGAATTCGTGTGCCTCGGACATAGTGACCACCGTGTTATTTGAGCGCTTGTTATATCATTATAACAATTGCAGGAACAGGTCGATAACAATAACAGTCAGGACAAGCGGACCGCTTTGAGGAAAGTCAACGCCGGCCGAGGCTGAGCAGGCGCTGGTAGAGCGTGTGGGCGAGGCGCAGCTGCACGTCGATGTCGGCGGCATTGGCGACCCGCTTGTGATCGCGGAACACCAGCACATCGCGACCGGCACTTTCCACGGAATAGCCCGGGTTCTGCTGCAGATAGTCCAGCAGGGGTGTGGCGAAAAATTCGCGTACCGCCGCTTCGTCTTCCGCTTCCAGTTGGTACAGGTCACTGAATCCCGGGTGACTGTCGAAATCGATATCGGCGTGCCTGATGCGGTCCAGCAGCTTGTCTGTAATGCCCTCAGGCCGCAGCACGAAGCATGGGAGGGGCACCTCGCCCTTGATAAAGGTAACGGTTTGTTGCCGCCCTGCCTGGGAACCATCCGATTGACTGAGCGTGAACTGGGCCATGTCCAGGTTTTCAAAGCGCCCGATATGCAGTTCCGTGGTGCGCCCGGAACCCATCCACTTTTTCTCAAGCAGAGTGAAGCGCCCGGTATTGAGCATACGCTCGGCCTCGGTGGCGGGCACCGACTTGAAATTCAGGCTGCCGTAGTGAGCGGTGATGGTGCGAATGCGGCGCCGGTTGAAAAACCACAAGAAAGGCAGTGCCACCAGGAGCGCAAGGAACAGCAGTTGGGTCAACTGGGCGGAGATGCTCTCCATGGGTCAGTCGTCGTGCTGCAGTGGGAATGCCTTCCCTTCGAAAACCGTTCCCCAGATTGGAATATCCTTGAGCGTCTCGATGGGTACCTCGTAAGGATCCTGTTCCAGCACCGTGAAGTCCGCCTTCTTGCCCAACTCGATACTGCCGAACTCATCATCGCGGCCGAGCTGGAAGGCGGCATCGATGGTAATTGCACGCAGGGCCTGCTGCAGCCGGAGGCGCTCGTTCAGTCCCAGGATATTGCCCTCAGCAGTGATTCGCGTCGCCGCTGCCCAGGCCAGCAGTAGGGGCCGCGCAGGTGCCATGGTGAAGTCCGAGTGAAAGGCGATGCGCATGCCGGTTTCAGCGAAGGAGCCCAGCGGCACCATTCCTGCGGCACGCCGACGGCCCAGTCCTGTCTCGGCGTAGGTGTCCGCCAGCGCCCAGAGGTAATAGGGGTTGGCCTGCACCATACCGCCCAGCTCTGCCAGGCGTCTGGCCTGATCCGGTCGTGCATAGGCCAGGTGGTGAATGGTAAAGCGGTGGTCGCCGCGGGGGTGTTCGTCCTGCAGTATCTGCAGAATATCCAGCACCGCGTCCAGGCCGGCATCCCCGTTGACATGCACATTGATCTGGAATCCTGCCTTCCAGTACACCCGGGCTGCTTCCAGCAACTCCCCGGGTTCCATCATCCACTCACCCTCGTGGCCGTCGGTGTAACCTTCGCTCATCTGCATCAGCTGAGAATAGGCGGCGCCGTCGGCAAACAGTTTCACCTGGCGTCGGGCAAAGAATATCCGCTCCAGGTCGCGGCGCGGCATAAAGTGAATTATCCGTCGCACCCGCTCATGACCCTTTACCTCGCCCATGGATTTGCCGTCGATGATGAGATAGGTGCGAAACGGGTTGAGGCTGGTGTTCCAACCCGCCAGGGTCAATGACTCCAGCTCGCGCTCCATATCCAGCACGCCAAAGGCCGCGTCGCCAATGGTGGTAATGCCGCCGGCATGGATGACTTTGCGCGCCTCGCGCAGGGCATTGATGTAACGCTCCTCCTGCAACAACATGGGCAGCAGGCCCGGGATGACGAGCTGCAAACCGTTTTCATAGAAGTGCCCGCTGGGGTAATCCGCCTGCGAGTGGGCTTCGACCGCAGCCTGGTCCAGCTGCAGAGCATCGATGGCCGCCGTGTTCAGGTAGAGCTCGTGAAAAGAGCGATGCCACACAACCAGTGGCCGGTCCGGTGCTATTGCGTCGAGATCGACCCGCGACAGTTCGCCGTGAAACAGGGCGTGGTAACCCCAGGTCCACAACCAGTCAGCGCCGTCCTCGCTATCTTCGTACTCCCGCAGCCGCGACAGATAAGCCTCGCGTCCGCGTACGGCGCGCACCTGGCGACCGGGCAGATCCCAGTCGTGGGGCGTAATGAATTCCATCGGTAACAGGATGGCGGCGAGGTGGGGGTCGACAAAGCCCGGCATCAGGATTTTGTCGGCGAAGCGGTCGTCAACGTGAAAGGTCTGGCCGCTCAGGGCGCGCTCAACCTCGACCATGTTGCCGACTGCAGCGATGCGGTCACCGTCGATAGCAACGGCAGTCGCTCGCGGCCGCACCGCATCCATGGTGATGACGCTTTTGGCGATATAGACGCGAACATCGGAGCCGGAAAAGGAATGGGCCGGATCATCGCCTTTTTGCGAGCAGGCACTGAGTGCCAATACCAGCAAGAGGCAGGACACACGCAGGCTATATGCCACAGCAACCCTCCAAGTCTATGATTTTTATAGTAATAATCAGCTGGGGCCTAGTCTTCAGGCTGTAATAATAACACGCGATAGCCGTAATCCATCCAGTCCTTTTGCAGCAAGTCGCCGTTGCGCCGCCGCCATTCGCCGCTATCCAGGTCGGCGCGCAGACGCTGCAAGCGCATGTCGATATCGGGAAAGCGGGCCAGGGACGAAATCGCGCCACGCACGCCGGGATCCAGGTAAGCTTCCGGGCGACGCCAGTAGGCGCAGAGAAAACCGTCACTGCAATCGGCCGGCACCGGGACCACCGAGGCCTCGACCGGGCAGCCGGTCACCTCCGCCATCCAGTCCAGCTCCGGAAACTGGGCCTTATCGACAGTCTCGATTTCCGGGAAGTAGTCGAACAGCCAGAAGCGGTTGCTGAAACCCACCCAGCTCAGGAACACGACACGATCCCGCGCAACTCGCAATACTTCGCGCAAGCCCGCAGCCTGGTCATCCCAGTGATGCAGGGTGAGCACACCCATTACCGCATCGAAAGCGTTGTCGGGAAAGGGCAATGACTCCGCCCGCCCCTGCACCACGGCTGTGGTCTCCCCGGTGCGCTGGTCGATCATGACCCGCGAGGGCTCCAGGGCGATGACCTCGCACCACTCGGGCTCGTAGGAACCGAACCCGGCGCCGACATTGAGAATACTACCGGCACCGGCGAGGGCCTCGTGCAACTGTCCGGCAATTCGAGGATCGGGGACCCGGTAATCCCGGTAACCGCCGCCGATACTGTCGTACTTTGCGCCCGTCACCGCCTGGCCTGGTGCCCGGCGATGAGCGCAACTCTCATTCGCCCTCCTCCAGGATACCGGTGGGCAGCCCATCCAGGCTGACCTGGTTCTTCTGTGCCCAGTAGTTCTCGATGTCCTCCTGGTTCTTGCCATCCAGCCAGCGCGACATGTTGTCGCGCTCACCCTGGAATTCATAGAAGGGCACACCAAAACCGCAGGAGGTCTGTACCAGTTCGATATCCAGCAGAACAAGTTGCCGCTCACCGAGTACAGAAGGGAGATGGGTGCTGTAATCGTCCCATTCCGGATCCCGGGGGTGGAAGGCCCTCGCCCGACCGTAACAGCGCAGGATCAAGGGTTGCTCGGTAAAGGAGCAAAACATCATCGTCATGCGGTCGGTTACACGCAGGTGGGCGGCCGTTTCATTGCCGCTGCCAGTACGATTGAGCCACAGCAGTTGTGTCGGCGACAGCACTCGCAGGCCGCCACCCTTGGGCGACAGGTTGATACGACCCTCCGGCGCCGCGGTGGCGACGAAATACAGCTGTTGTGCCTCGACAAACTTGATCAGCTTGTCGCTGAGTTCCTTGAACTGGGCTGCCATGGTGACTCCTTCATGCGCGCCGGGTAGCAGGCGCGGGTGGGGATTTACGAACCGCCTGGTAGGCCTCTTCCCTGAACCAGACATTGCAGGCCCACTTGGTGCCGGACCTGGGTGGCATGCCACCGTGTAATGAGGCCGGGTGTCGCCGGGTACTGTTCTCGTGACAATTGTGGAACAGCAGCAGGCGCCCGCGCCGCGGCATGACCTCGAGGTCCAGGTGCGGGAAAAAAGTGCCACCACCCTCTTGCACCTCACTGAGGTAGGCCAGGCAGGTAACCAGGCGCTGACCACCCCGGGCCAGGCAGCGGTCACCGGTCTCGGTGCCCGCGATCCAGGCATCGTAGTGGGGACGGTATTCCTCACCCGGTCCGTAGTTGATCACCTGGATGGATTCCGCATTGGCCAGGGGTAAGCCGACCAGCTCGGCTATTTGCGTGCAGATGCGACCCGTGACCGGTGTGAGGTCGTGTGCTATCCAGTGCACGCTCCCGGTGCGGCCCTCGCTCTCGATGCCTTCTTCGCCGCCGCTGACCACGGCGCGCTGCATATGGGGCTCTGACAATTCCACCAGGTGGGCACATTCATCAACACCGAGAAAATTCTCGAACAGGTATACCGGTGGCTCCTCGCAAATGCGTCTGCTGCCGGGATAGTCTGAACGAAGTGTCGGTGTCATTGGCCCTGGGGTTTAAACCCCCCTGAGAGCTGCTCCAACATGGCTTTCATCTGCCCGTGAAGCAAGTTAATGGCTTTCAGCGGCCGCACCATAACCTTGAAGTCGTAGATCTTGCCGTCCTCGTTCCAGCTGAACATGTCGATCCCGTTGATAGTGATGCCCTCGTTCTCACCCATGAATTCCAGCACGGCGTGGTGTTCGTCGGCGACTTCCCTGACATAGTGAAAATTTTCGCTGAAGACCTGCATCGCCGCGGCCAGGTAGAGCTTGGTCAGGTCCTTGCCTTCCTGTGGGGTGTGAACAATCGGTGAGTGGAAGACGCAATCATCGGCGAGTATCTCATCGAGGCGGTCGGGATCACGGGACTCGATAACTTCATGCCAGCGCTGCAATACGCTCATGGACGTGGCTCCTGCAATTAGATGAAGCCCTATTATGCCCCAGCCTCAGCGTACTACCAGCGCGAAGGAACCGAACACCTGGGTATCGAAGCTCACGGTTCCCGCCGCTTCGTCGACAATCAGACCCTGTCCGCCGGATACCGGGTATACCGGGTCCCACATTTCGCTCACCTCGTTGTAGATCACCGCCTGTACGGCCGAGGGATCCAGTACGGTTGCGGTGAGTGGCAGGCTGATCCGCGCGGGTTTGTTGACGATGGTGCGGTAGGGGCCGATCAGCACGGCGGGACTGACGGCGCCAGCGGGCTCATTACCTACCTGGGCAGCATAGGCCTCGAAATCAAACCAGGCGCCGATAAACGGATCCGCGGGGTCGACGAAAACCTGGTAGTCATCCCAGGTGTTGGATTCCGGCAAGCCCGGGTGGGGGTCCGGTGGCACCACCAGCCGAACACCGGCAAGCAAGCCTTCTGTCACCTGCAACACGCCACCCTCCGCGGCGCTGATATTTGCCCGGGCGACAGGACTGATACCCTCGGGAAGCAGGCCATAACGCTCCACCGTGCCGCGAATACGTTGACCATAGCCCACACCGAAGGCCTCCGCCTGCTTGTCGAATACCTCCGAGAAGCTGAGGTGAACTGCGCCCTCGACAGCACAATCAACCGGCTCGGACGCCTCGGGCAGCTCGCACCAGTCCACCCAGTACTTCTCGGCACGCACATCGGCCCGTGAGTTATAGGGAATCTGGTTCATCTTGCGCATGGCCAGCATGTTATCGGTATTGTTGTAGTTCCAGTGGGACAGCAGCACAAGCACATCGCGACGCCCCTCGGCCTTGGCGCGATCGATGTTCTCGCGAATGGTAGGAAAGCGCAGCGGGTCTTCGGCGGCGCCGTAAAAGTGCGAGGGGAACATGGCGTAGGCGAAGTAACTGTCGGTGCGCTTGTCACCATTTGCTCCCGCGTGGTTGAACGCCAACTCATAGTCCTCGCCGAACTCGTCCTGGGCATAGCGTTTGAAGGACTGGTAGTTCAGGTAGGCGTTTTCGTGGTACGGCTCCCTGGCCAGCGGGTGCACGGTGGCAAAGGGGCCGGAATCCTTGTTGCCGGGAAAGGGCATGCCATAGGTGGTATAGATGACGGCGATCTCACTGCCCTCGGCGCGGCGCTCCACATGGGGGCGCATTATTTCCAGCAGGGCCGTATTATATTCCGGCGTTCGGCCCACCTGGCGGGTTTGCTTGATCTCCACATCGTCGCGGTAACCGGCCTTGCAGAGAGCCTTGTCTACCCAGCCCCGGGTCATGAAGTCATTGGCATACTGGTTGTTATCAGTGGTTTCGCGAGTAAGGATGAGCCGCGTATAACCCTGCTCAACAAGGTCCAGGGTGACTTCCCGTTCATCGGCAAAGATGCCCGGTGTCGCGGCATAGGCACCAAAGCGAAGCGTGATATTGTCACCGAACAGTTCCCGCAAGGTGGATTCTGCTACCCGCGTCATGCGCTCATCGACCTCGTTGGCGCGCGGCGTCAGGTCTTCATACATAAAGCCCATGTCCAGCATGGAGCCGGCCATACCCAGTTCCACCACGTCACTCAAGCCATTGGGCATGGCCAGTGGATTGCTGCCACGCTCACGACTGGGGGCGCCCACCTGGTAAACACCCTCCAGGTAGTTGCTGCCGTCGCGTGGATCCGGGCCGCCCAGGGAGCGGTCCGGAAACAGGGGGCTCTCAATCATCGGTGTGACCAGGCCGGGCTGCTCGGGTACCTCTTCCACCGCCAGGCGCACGGACTCGTCGACAATCGAGATATATTCGCTGCCATCCTCCGAGAGTCGATACACACCCATGGAATCCCAGGCCCCGGACAATATCGGCAGCTTGTAGGCCACCGCGTGGGGCAGGAGACCTATCTGGGAAGCAAAGGGCCAGCGACCCACGTGCATCTCGGTGCAGGCCTGGCCCGGATAGAGCGTGGCCTCCCCGATGCGTGCGTCTCCCGAGATCGCCAGGCGGTAATCAAAATCCCAGCCCTTGGGCTCACCCCAGCCGGTGATCACGATGCCGACTTTATCCGCATTGGGATTCTTCGGCGGCGTCTGGTCGGGGTAACCGCAACCCGACAAGCCCAGGGCGAGAATACCGAGTACCTTGAGGCAAGCGCCTGAAACTTCCCTGCCAGCTGTTCTGATGCCGAGCATAAATCCCCGAGTCCCTATTCATCTTGTATTGGCATACTATTACGAGCCATGACACTGGTACAGCCATACCAACTGCTCACGGGCAGCGCCGCTGACTGGATCGCAGGCGGAGCCCTTGCCTGCCTGTTGAGCAGCCTGATCCTGTACGCCATCCGTCGCCGGGGCCGCGATGCCGGCACCTACTACCCGGACCTGGCCTGGTTACGGGCACTGGCGTATTTCTGCGCCGGGTTGATACTGAGCTGGAGTCTCGGTGTGTTGCACAGCCTGCTGTCTGTGCCACTGGTCACCGAACAACAACTGGGCGATCCCTGGTGGGTTGCCTATACACTGCTCTACGTCGTGGTGCTCTGGGTGGGTTATTTCATTGTCTGGCCCCGCGGAACATTTACTGACGATCGCCCCGCCCGTCCCCTGGTGACCACAGTCTATGGCCTGGCCTGGGGCCTCTGTCACGGCCAGGTCTTTCTCAGTATCTGGGCCATCGCCGAACTGAGCGGCCTCAACAGCTACTGGGTCGCCGCCATTACCTACCTGTTACTCAGCGGCTACAACTTCGCCTTCCACCAGTTTTTCTGGGATATCAAGGTCTCACCCCCCCACAATTACGAGGCCTGGAATATGAAGAAGGTGCAGTACAGCCACGCGCCCAACCTGTTGCTGGGACTTGTATGGCTGGCACTGTGGGGTAATTTCGGACTCTGGCTGATCCTGCAAACTCTCTGTTTACTGGCCTGCAGTCATGTCATGCGCTTCCCGGCCTGGTACGACGACTACCGCGGGGTGGCCGGCGCCACCCGCTAGCTTGCGAAGCCTCAGGGTTCCAAAACCGTAGAGCCTGTCGTGTTTCGCGCCTCCAGGTCGACGTGGGCCTGCTGCACATCGGCAAGCGCATAGCGCTGGTTGATCTCTACCCGCACGTCGCCGCTGAGCACCCGGGCGAACACGTCCTCCAGGGACTGGCGCAATTCGGCGGTTTCCATGGTGTAACTGAACAGGGTCGGCCGGGTAATGTAGAGGGACCCCTTGGCGCTGAGCACCTGCAGGTCGAGGGGGTCGGGGGCACCGGAGGCATTGCCGAAACTCACCATAAGCCCGCGCGGTCGCAGGCAGTCCAGCGATATCTCGAAGGTATCCTTGCCCACGCCGTCATAGACCACCGGCAGTTTTTCGCCGCCGGTAATCTCCAGTACCCGCTCGACCACGTTTTCCTCTCGGTAATTGATGATATGTGCATAGCCGTGGGCCGCCGCCAGCTCCGCTTTTTCCGCCGAGCCCACAGTACCGATCACCTGCGCACCAATGGCGCTGGCCCACTGCCCGAAGATCAGTCCCACGCCACCGGCTGCGGCGTGGAAAAGGCAGGTCTCGCCCGCCTTCAAGGGATAGGTTCGCTGCAGGAGGTATTCGGCGGTGGCACCCTTGAGCGCCACGGCGGCAGCGGTGTCGAAATCGACACCCTCGGGAATTTTGACCAGGCGGGCCGCCGGCAGATTGAGCGCCTCGGAATAGGCGCCAAAACCCGCTGCGCAGTAGACTACCCGGTCGCCGACAGCGAGATCGCTGCCCTCGCCGGCGGCCTCCACGACACCGGCTCCCTCAAGTCCGATGCCGGTCGGCAGGGGCAGTGGGTAAAGGCCGGAGCGGTGGTAGGTGTCAATATAGTTGAGCCCGATTGCCCGGTTGCGAACCGTGACCATGCCCGGCCCCGGCGCCTCCAGCTCGACTTCCTCGAATTGCAGGACTTCAGGTCCCCCGGTTTCCTGTATGCGGACTGCCTTGACCATGGTTATTTACTCCCGGCGACGTTACCCTTGAATCGCATCTAGTGTAGAACAAGAGTGCCAAGTGGTAAGCACCGGACCGAATCTCCACCTAATCAGCTGCGTTATCCTTGGCCTGATGGCCCTGGGGACGGGTCCTGTCGCGCTGGCCGACGACGGCACTGGGCACACGGACACCGCTACCGACACGACGATGACCGGCAACTGGGTAGATCGGAAACATCACCTGATCAGCGAACGCAGCGACGAGCTGGCAGAATGGGTCGATAATTTTTTCAGCGGCGACAAGCAAGTCGAAGATTCCGCGACCTCCATCGTGCGCGTGAGACCGCAGTTCGAATGGGACGAGCAAGATGACAGCGACTGGAAGTTACGTGCTACAGGCCGCTTCTACCTGCCACGATCCAACGAGCGGCTGAGCCTGGTATTTTTCGGGGAAGAAGGGGATTTCGAGGATGACTTCGCAGCTCCGGATGACCAGGAGGGCTCCTCCGTGGGCCTGGAGTATCGCATCCATGAGAAGCATCGGTCCCAGGCGTACCTGATTGCCGGCCTGAAGGCGGGACCCAAGGGAAAGGTCGGTGGCCGCTACCGCTACCAGGTTCCTTTCGGGGGACGCAACCGCTTCCGCTTCAGCGAAGAACTGTTCTGGGTTGGCGGCGATGGCTTCGGCACCCTGACCCGCGCGAATGTCGATCACCGACTGACTCACAGCAGCCTGCTGCGTTTTGCCAACAAGGTGGAATACTCCGAAGACTCCAACGGCGCCGAGTGGAACAGCAATCTGGCCTGGATCACGCGCATCGATGAAAAGTCAGCATTTCGGGCCTTCACCTTTATCCGCGGCGAGACCGACCCGGAGGTACTCAAGAGCCGCGGCTTTGGCGTGGGCTATCGCCGGCAATTCCTGCGCGAGTGGTTGTACTGGGAAATCGAACCCCGCTACGGCTGGCGCAAGCGCCGCCCCGAGATCGAGCGCGACGGTGTGGCCCAGGTCAAACTGCGGCTGGAAATCCTCTTCGGGAGCTTCTGATTCATGCGGCACGGCAACTACGTAGAGGAAACCGGCCGCAGCCTGAACTGGCGCATCCTGGTGCACCTGTTGCCCTTTTTGCGGGAATCCCGCGGGCGCGTGCTGCTGGCCCTGTTCTGCCTGGTGCTCGCCAAGGGGGCCGTCATCCTGATCCCCTTCCTGCTCAAGTTCCTGGTGGATTCGCTCACCGAAGGCAGCATCGAGCAGCTCACCACCATGGTCATGGTCGGGCTGGTACTGGCTTACGGGGCCGCGCGCTTTTCCAACGTTTTCTTCGGCGAATTGCGCGATACCATTTTCGGCCGCGTCACCGAGCGCGCCATGCGCCGCATCGGCCTGCAGGTGTTTCGACACGTACACGCACTGGACCTGGACTTTCACCTCAATCGGCGCACCGGCGGCCTGGCCCGGGAAATAGAACGCGGCACCACCGGCATCAGCTTCCTGATGCGCTTTTTTATATTCAACATCGCCCCCACCCTGCTGGAGATCGTGGTGGTGGTGGGCATTCTGCTGGTTGGCTACGGTGCCGGCTTTGCTGCCATTACCCTGGTCTCGGTGGTGCTTTACGGGCTGTTCTCACTGCGCGCTACCGAGTGGCGCACCCAGTTCGTACGCGAGATGAACGAGGCGGATTCCGCCACCAATACCCGCGCCATCGACAGCCTGATGAATTTCGAGACCGTGAAATACTTCACCAATGAGGAATTCGAAGCCACGCGCTACGACGTGGAGCTGGCCAAGTGGGAGCAAGCCCGTCGCAAGAATCGGCTCTCCCTGTTTGGGCTCAACGGCGGCCAGGCCCTGATCATCGCCGTCGCCCAGACCGCCATGATTGGGCTGGCGGCGACCCGGGTTCGCGCCGGCGATATGACGCTGGGCGATTTCATACTGATCAACCAGTTCATGATCCAGCTGTTCCTGCCCCTGAACTTTCTCGGTTTCGTTTTCCGCGAGATCAAGGGCTCGCTGGCCAATATCGAGAAAATGTTTGAGTTACTGGCCGTGCGCGCAACGGTGGTGGACGCTCCCGATGCCACGGAGCTGCAGGTCACCCGCGGGGAAATCCGCTTCGATGCGGTGGATTTCAGCTACCGCGCAGACCGCGACATCCTGCAGGGCGTCAGCTTCACAATCGAACCGGGCCAGAAGGTCGCAGTGGTGGGTGCCAGCGGTGCCGGTAAATCCACCCTGGTGAAGCTGCTGTTCCGTTTCTACGATCCGGGCGCGGGCAGGATTCTGATTGACGGGCAGGATATCAGTGCCGTGTCTCAGCAATCCCTGCGCCGGGCCATCGGCATCGTGCCCCAGGATACGGTCCTGTTCAATGACAGCATTTTCGAAAATGTACGCTATGGCAAACCCGACGCAAGCGATGAGGACGTGGAGGCAGCGATCAGGCTGGCCCACCTGGATGACTTCATTGCACAGCTGCCAGAGGGTAGCGATACCCTGGTGGGCGAACGCGGACTCAAGCTTTCGGGCGGCGAAAAGCAGCGGGTGGCCATTGCCCGCACGCTGCTGAAGCGACCGCCGATACTGGTCTTCGACGAGGCCACTTCCTCGCTGGACAGCAAGTCCGAGCAGGCGATACTCGCCGCTCTGCGGGAGATATCCGAGGACCACAGCAGCCTGGTTATCGCCCACCGACTCAGCACCATCGTCGATGCGGACCGCATACTGGTATTGCACCAGGGCAGGATCGTCGAACAGGGCTCCCACCAGGCATTGCTGGCGCAGGAGCGGCACTACGCCGAGCTGTGGCACACCCAACTCAAGCAACGCGATGCGCAAGATCATCCACATTGACGCTGACTCCTTCTACGCCTCGGTAGAAATGCGGGAAAACCCGGACCTGCTAGGCAAGCCCGTCGCCGTGGGTGGGGCTGCCGAGCGGCGCGGCGTGGTGGCCACCGCCAACTACGAGGCGAGAAAGTTCGGTGTGCATTCGGCCCAGCCCATGGCCCGCGCGCTGCAACTGTGCCCCGACCTGCTGGTGATCCCCCCGCGCTTCGATCTCTATCGCAAGGTATCGGCTCAGTTCCACGAAATATTCCGCGACTATACGGACATCATCGAACCCCTGTCGCTGGATGAGGCCTACCTGGATGTCAGCGATTGCAAACGCTGCAGCGGCAGTGCCACCCTGATTGCCAACGAGATACGCCGGCGCATCCGCGAGGAACTCGGTGTGACTGCTTCCGCGGGTGTCGCCCCCAACAAGTTCCTGGCCAAGGTTGCCAGCGACTGGAACAAACCGGACGGCACTTTTACCATCGCGCCCGACCAGGTTGCCGCCTTTGTGATCGACTTGCCGGTTTCGAAAATCATGGGCGTCGGCAAGGTGACTGCCGAGAAGATGCGTCGCATGGGTATCGTCACCTGCGGCGACCTGCAAAATGTACCGGTGGAAACACTGGCCAAACGCTTCGGCAAATACGGGCCGAGACTGGCTGAACTCGCCCAGGGTATCGATCACCGGGACGTGAAGACCAGCCGCATCCGCAAGTCCATCAGCGTCGAACGCACCTATGCGGAAGATATCGATTCCGAGGCGGGCATACTCGAGGCGCTGGAAACAATCCTCGAGGAGCTGGAGCGCCGCTTCGGCAAAATCGAGCAGCAGTACTACCCGACCAAGCGTTATATCAAGGTGAAGTTCAGGGACTTCACCCAGACGACCCTGGAAGAATCCATCCCGGATCGCGGTGATGCCTGGCTGATACCTGCGGAATACCGGCGCCTGATCATCGCCGGCTGGCAGCGCAAGTCGCTGCCGGTACGCCTGTTGGGAGCGGGGCTACGGCTGGAACCGCGAAAAGATGAGAGCGACGAGGGGCAGTTGGGCCTGTTCGAATCCCCCTGACCGCCAAGCCCTCAGGGACCGGCGGCAGTGCTGTCGGCTTCTACCAGTCGTGCGACACCAATGCCCTGTTCCCCGCCACCCACGTAGAACAGGTAGAGCTGGCCATCGTCGTCCCTGAACACGAAAGGATCGCGCAGTTCATTGGCTGGCTCATCCAGCTCCCCGCGAAGCGAGGGACTGACGGGCAAGGCAGCGCCCTCCCAGTCCTCTTCCGGGCTCAACAGGTCCACCGGAGCCGTTGCCTTCCAGAGGTTCCAGTCCCGGGGACGGATATCGACGGTCGAGAGCAGTATGCGCTCTGGCGCGTAACCCACCTTGGACCAGAAAACGTAGAGCGTATCGTTTTCCAACAGCAGTCCGGCGTGCCGCATATCCGGCTCGAACAACAACTGGTCCCGGGGCTTGAAGGGTCCGAGCAGGGAACTGCCACGGTACAGAACCCCGGGCATACCCAGCAGGAAGTGATGGCCGGCGTAGCTGAAACTGCGCAGGTAGGTACTCAGTAGGCGGCCGGGTTGCACCTCGAAGTTCAGGCCATCGGCAGAGGTTGCGATTCGACTACTTTGGCTACCGCGCTCATCGTAGCCGTGGAAGTACATAACCAGCTGTTGGCGATCCTCGTCGACGATCACCTCCGGGCTGGCAACATGCGGTTTCTGGTTGGCGGCGGACGACATGCCGCGCTCGCGCCGTATAGCCGGGTCAGTCACCGTAGCCCGGTAGAGTAACAGCAGCTTGTCCCGGGCTACCTGGGGCGAAAAGGTTGAGAACAGGTCAGTCAGGGCCTGGCGCTCATCCGGCGCCGCGGCCAGCGACTCCGGGAATCCCGAGTCAGCCAGCTGCAGGACCCCGGGTTCGTAAACCGTCCACGGCCCGGTTACCTGGTCGGCCACGGCCATGCGGATATAGCTACCCTTGTGGTGCGCGAAATACATGTAATAGCGACCCAGCGGTCGCTCTACCCAGTCCGGTACCCGTATCACCGTGGGGCCGTTGATGTTCAGGTAACCGTGTTCCCCGGCAACTCCTGTAATAAGCGGATTGCGCGGTAGTCTCTCGATTGTCCAGGGTGAGGCCTGGGCAGGCTCATAGGGATAGCGTGGCCACATCCAGGCCACAGCCGCTACCAGGAGCACCAGCAGGAGCAGGAAAAAATAAGAGATGAACTTCATACCGGGTGAACCACCCACTGTCGCCGGCCAAGAGATTGCTGCATGATTTTCATTCCTTGAATCGAACTGGCCAGAAGATAATAACAGACCGGCAAACGCTTCTCCCAGCCACAGGGGAAAAGGGCGTCCGCTGTTTGCATTGACCCGCGAACAAGGGGGGCAGTACAGTATCCAGTCAGCTATATAACGGAGAATAAGATGCTAGAGCCCGTGATTGCCCTGATCGCCTGGACCCTGATTGTCTGGGCCTGGATGTACGCCCTCCGTATCCCCGCGATGCAGAAAGCAAATATCGATGCGGATGAGGCCAAACACCCCGGCTCCCTGAACGTGCTGCCTTCAAACGTGCGCTCCGTCGCCGATAACTATAACCATCTGCACGAACAGCCCACGATTTTCTACGCACTGGCCTTCTACACTCACCTGGCCGGCGCGGCGGACACAACCAACGTAATGCTGGCCTGGGTATACGTTGGCCTGCGGGTTTTACATTCCCTGGTGCAAAACCTGGGCAACAAGGTCATGCTGCGGTTTTCTGTGTTCGCACTATCGTCGCTGATACTGATCGGCATCACTGTACGCAACCTGCTGGCCTTGTAGTCGGCAAACGGAACGAGAGAATCCGCACTATGACCAAGAAACTGCAGCGAGTGTTGCTCTGCCTGCCACTACTCTGTGGCACCCCGGCCTTTGCCGAGCGCAATGTCATCCTGATCATCGGCGACGGCATGGATGACCAGCAGATCACCATCGCCCGCAATTACCTGGTAGGTGCCGCTGGCAGGTTGACCCTGGACAATATGCCCCTGCGCAGCGTGTCGCAGGTACTGACTGTTGCGGAAAGTGGCGAGACAGTTTACGTGGCCGATTCCGCAAACAGTGCCACTTCCATGGCCACGGGCGAGATCACCAGTCGCGGCAGGATTGCTACCAGCGCCGGCAGCGACCGGCCGCTGACCACCATTGCAGAACTTGCCCACGCCGCCGGCTTTCGCACCGGCCTGGTCGCTACCGCGAGCATCACCGATGCCACGCCGGCTTCTTTCGTCGCCCATATCAGCGCCCGTTATTGTGAAAACCCGGAAGCAGTCTACGGAGCAAAAATATCCAGCATTACACTGCCCGATTGTCCACAGTACGCCCGGCCCGGGGGCGGCCCGGGTTCCATTTCCGAACAGATCGCAGCCTCGGACATCGATGTGCTGCTCGGCGGCGGCAGCAAGCATTTCGCAATACCCATCGAGGGCTCCGATCAGACCGTACTCGAGCTGGCCCGGGATAACGGTTACCAGGTAGTCGAATCCTCCGAGGCCCTGGCGGCAGCGCCCGTGGGCGAAAAACTGCTGGGACTGTTTTCACCGTCCCACCTGCCGGTACGCCTGCAGGGCGAAAACAGGCGCAAAGCGGAACAGCCACGGGCCAGCTGGGCGAACCAGGTGAGCGCCTACATCGGTAGCGTGGAGTTGCCCGAACCCATGGTCTGCGAAGAAAACCCGGCCTTCGCCGCGGTTCCCAGTCTGAAGGAAATGACCGAGGCTGCCCTCAGACACCTGCAGAACGAACGCGGCTTCTTCCTTATGATCGAATCCGCCTCGGTCGACAAACAAGCACACGAACGCAAGCCCTGTGGCTCCATTGGTGAAGTCGCCCAGCTCAACGAGGCCCTGGACAGTGCCCTCGCCTTTGCCGAGCGCCACCCGGATACCTTGATCATGGTTACCGCCGACCACGCCCAGGCTGCTCAGATGATACCCACTGACAGCTTGTTTGCGGCCTTCGGCATACCCGTTTACAGCCCGGGGATGATTGCCCGCATCGAAACGCCCGAGGGCGCGGTCATGACAGTTAACTACGCCACTAACAGCTTTGCCTACGAGGAACACACCGGTGGCAATGTGCCGCTGTTTGCCAACAGCGTCGGTCTTGGCCGCGTTGCCACCATGGTCACCCAGCCTGAGATATTTGAAATCACGCGGGATTACCTGTTCGAGGAGCGCCCCCTGGAAACCGCGGGCGCAGAGAATCCATGAGTATCGAAAGCTTTGATGTATTGATCGTCGGTGCGGGATTATCCGGCATCGGCGCCGGCGTCCACCTGCAGGCCAAATGCCCCGGCAAGCGCTATGTCATCCTCGAGGGCCGCGAGGACATGGGTGGCACCTGGGACTTGTTCCAGTACCCGGGTATCCGTTCAGACAGTGACATGCACACACTGGGCTTCAATTTCAAACCCTGGAAAGATCCCAAGGCCATCGCCGATGGGCCCGCCATATTAAAGTACATTCACGAAACTGCCGAAGAAAACGCTATAGATCGTCATATCCGCTTCCAGCACCTGGTCACCAGGGCGGAGTGGTCCAGCGAGGATGCGGCGTGGACGGTTACAGCCCAACGCAAAGATACAGGTGAAACCGTGCAGTTTAGTGCGAACTTCCTCTACATGTGTGCCGGTTACTACAGTTACCGGGAAGGCTACACACCCGCGTTTGACGGACTGGATGACTTCCGCGGCCAGCTGGTGCATCCGCAAAAGTGGCCCGACGACCTGGACTACAGCGGCAAGCGGGTAGTCATAGTCGGCTCCGGTGCGACTGCCATGACCTTGCTGCCGGCTATGGCGCAGACGGCGGCCCATGTAACCATGTTGCAGCGCTCTCCCACCTACGTGGTATCCCGGCCCGCCCGGGATTGGTTTGCCAACCTCCTGCGCAGCCTGCTGCCGGATAAGTGGGCCTACGCCATCACCCGCTGGCGCAATGTGCTGTTGCAACAGTATGTCTACCGCCGCACCCGCACCACCCCGGAAAAGGTAAAGCAGTATCTGCTCGACCGGGTGCGCGAGGAGCTCGGGCCCGATTACGACGTGGAGAAACATTTCACCCCCGACTACAACCCCTGGGACCAGCGCCTGTGCCTGGTCCCCGACAGCGACCTGTTCGAGGTGATCCGCGATGGCTCGGCCTCGGTGGAGACAGACACCATTGACCGCTTTGTCGAGAACGGCATCAGGCTGGACTCGGGCAAGGTGCTGGAAGCCGACATCATCGTCACGGCGACAGGCCTCAACCTGGTGGTACAGGGTGAGGCGGAATTCAGCGTGGACGGCAAGCCGGTCGACTTTTCCCAGACCCTGTCCTACAAGGGCCTGATGAACTCCGATGTTCCCAACCTTGCAGCAGCCTTCGGTTATATCAATGCCTCCTGGACCCTGCGCGCCGACCTGATCAGCGAGTTCGTGTGCCGCCTGCTCAACCATATGGATGCCACCGGAACCCGGCAGGTTACACCGCGACTGCGGGAGGAAGACAGGAACATGCCCACCCGGCCCTGGATAGAGGATTTTTCTGCCGGTTACATGCAGCGCTTCATGCACCGCATGCCGAAACAGGGTGATCGCGAGCCCTGGATCAATCCCCAGAACTACCGGCGCGATCGCAAGATGTTCCGCAAGGGCGAACTGGAAGACGGGGTACTGATCTTCGACAACCCCGCACCGGCGATGGCCGAGGCCGAGCTTTCCTATGGTTGATGTTCCCGCAAAGGGCGAACCGGGCATCCTCATCATCGAGGATGAAGCCCTGGTCGCCAGGGATATCGAGTCGCGACTGCGCCAACTTGGCTACCGTGTAGTGGGCCTGGCCCACAACCCCCGCCAGGCCATCGAGAAGGCGGAAGCCACCTCGCCCGACCTGTTGTTGTGCGATATTCACCTGAAGGACACGGTCGACGGGATCGACGTTGCACGCACGATCACGGAAAAGCGCGACATCCCGGTTATTTTTCTCACCGCCTACTCCGACCGGGAAACCGTTGCCAAGGCAAAGACCATAACGCCCTACGGTTACGTCCTTAAACCACTGGAAACACCGGACCTGCAGATCGCCATCGAGATGGCGATGCACAAGTTCGGCATCGAACAGGAACTGGAAGAAACCCGGCAGTTGTTGAAAACCGCGTTGCAGTGCCTCGGCGAGGCACTGGTGTTCGTCAACGGCGAGGGCGAGGTCGACAATATCAATAGTGAGGCCTGCGAGTTGTTTGGCATCGCCAGTGGGCAAGCGCTGGGACAGGCCTGGTCCGAGCTACTCAGGCTGGATAAAGACGATGGCGAGGACTCTATTGCCTCGCTCCTGCGCCAGGCCATGCAGTCCCGTGTAGTCACCCGCCTGCCCCCGTTTCCACTCTCGAAAATAGACGGGTCGCAAATTCTACTCGACGGTATCGTCGGCCCAACCACGCGCAAGGGTAACGAGGAGGGCGTGGTCCTTATCTTCCGCGAGTTGGCAGAGATTCACGATCCGGTTGAAGACCTGCCGCGACCGGGTGAATTGCTGCCGGCCTTTGGCGAACTGTCGATCTATCCCCAGGACAGCGAGCGCGCCTTCGTGCTGCTGCTCATCAGCCCGGACGAGCACGAGCAGTTGCTACAATCACTCGAACCGGACAGGCGCGAGGAATTGCTGGAGGAAATCGGCCGACAATTGAACCTGGCCATGCGCAGCTCGGACCTGGCAACTTATTACGGCGGCACCACCTTTTCAGCGAGCCTGCCCTATACCTCGCTGGAGGAGGCCAGCAGTATTGCCGACGCGATTCTGCAAAGGCTGGGCGAGCACAGCTTTTTGCAGGGCGAACTGGGATTGACTGTCAGCATTGGGGTGGCTCACTACAAACCCGGCATTACCGGCAGTCACAGCGAGTCGCCGCTGGAACTGTTCCGCCGGGCCAACCGCGCACTGAACCTGGCGCGTCAGACCGGTGGCAATCGGGTTGCCATCTGGCGGCCGGGGGCTGACGTCGACCTGGTGGGTAATCTCGACAGCCAGAGCCGCCTTCTGGCCGCGGATTCCGGACAGGACTACCGCAATATGGTCCTGCTCTGGAATACCATGAACACCATCGCCAATACCCAGGACCTCGAAGAACTGGCGAGCGCCCTGGTGGGCCGATTTCGCAAAGCCTTCGACCTCGAATTCGCCGCCCTGTTCTGCAATGGTGAGCAGGGCCTGAGCCTCGTTGCCAGTGAGCCTGCTATTGCCGGGTCCGCGCCGGATGAACTGGGGCTCGCCCCGGCACAGCAGCGAATGATCGAACAATCGGCCAGCGGCAACGGTGGAGAAATGGCTGTGGCCACGCAGGGTGAGGAAGTCGGGGATGCTGCCGGCATGGCGCATTGCATACCACTGCAACACGGTGGCAATGCACTGGGCACGCTTTACCTGGTTTGCAGCCGTGACCACGGCGACCTGCGCCACCAGGACCTCAGTTTCATCAAGACGCTGCTTGACTACAGTGCGGGACCGCTGGCCCGGCACCTGTCACCGGTGCGCGAGCCCGCGCCGGAGCCGCAGCCGGGAGATTCCGGCTCGGAAGTACTCTACCAGTCGGAAACCATGGCGGCGGTGATGGACCTGATCCGCCTGGTAGCCCCCACCGACGAAACGGTGCTCGTCACCGGCGAGTCAGGCACCGGTAAGGAATTGATCGCAAGGGAGTTGCACCGACTGAGCCAGCGCAGTGACAAACCTTTCGTGATCATGGATTGCGGCGCCGTTGTCAGCAGCCTCATCGAGAGTGAACTGTTTGGACACATCAAGGGCGCCTATACCGGTGCGACCAGCACGGTCAGGGGCAAGCTCGAGGAGGCGGATGGCGGCACCCTGCTGCTCGATGAGATTGGCGACCTGCCACTGGACACACAGGTGAAGCTGCTGCGCGTGGTGCAGGAAAAGCAGTTCACCGCGGTGGGCAGCAACAAGGTGCAGACTGTGAATACACGTATTATCGCCGCCACCAACGTGGACCTGGAAGCGCGTATAAAGGAAGGCAGTTTCAGGGAAGACCTGTATTACCGGCTCAATGTCATCAACGTCAATTCACCACCGCTTCGGGACCGGCAGGGCGATGTCGAATTCCTCGCCAACCACTTCCTCAAGTCCTGCAGCCGCCAATACGACAAGGACATCCAGGGCTTCACGCCGGAGGCCCTGCAGGCACTGCGCCAGCATCGCTGGCCCGGTAATATCCGCGAGCTGCGCAACACCCTGATACGTGCGGTCATCCTCAGCCAGGACCAGTGGATAGACCTGCCGCAACTGGAATTGCGTGACGAAGCCCAGCCCATGGGCCTGCCAGTACCAAGCCCGGTGGACACCAATCCCTCTTCCCGCGTTACCCGGTTCCATCCCACCGAGCAGCTGGAGGAACTGGAAGAGAAATTGAGCGCGGCCTTTGCCGAACAGGTCAACGCATGCCTGGCAGCGAAGCTGCTGCCTCCGCTGGGTGACTGGCTGGAGCAGGACCTGATCCTGGCCAGTCTCGAGTTGCACCGCCAGGTAAATCTACAGGCTGCAGAGGCATTGGGAATCCCCGAGAGCACCCTGCGACGCAAGCTGTTGCGCTACAACGGCGACCAGGGATTGCGAGAATCCGAACTCGGGGCGCAATGGCAGAGCGTGAATCAGTTGTTACCGCGCTGGATAACCGCAGCCCGCAACGCAGGCATCGATCCCATGGGGGCACTGCACAAACTCCTGGTCAGCCAGATCAGCAAACGCTGTCGCACCCAGGCAGAGGCCGCCGCCCTGGTCGGCGTGTCCCCACCAACTTACCGGCGCCAGCTCAATCAGCTCGATAGTTAAGAGCTGCGGACAAAATAGAAAAAATTGGCGAATTTTGGCCGTTTAACGTAGAATGCACCGAAAATCTGGTGCATATCAAAACTTGGCGAACACGCTCGCCAGTTTTTCCCATCACCCCCGATTGCGCGCCTACCTCAACTAAGTTTTGTAAATCAATACCTTAGGCGTGCTGCACCCGACTTTCGGGCCTGGATGTGAACTAGGCACGGTATTTGCAGCTATCATCCATAGAGGTCCTTACTGCTTATATAAAAGAAGCGGGAGAACACAGGGATGAAGGCGGCAAGCTGCGGAAATAATACAAATAACTCCGAAACTGTGACGGTGGTCACAAAACAGCTGATTACAAAACCTGAATTTATGACTATAGAAAATAAGAAGGCAAATGGTAGTGGGAGACGTCCGATGCGGAACGGCGCTGTCCGGTTGCCAATCCTCTGCTTCTGCCTGGCCATCATCGGCTCGGTAGCGGCCTCGACGTACCTGCATATTTTCCAACCTTCTTTTGAATTCAAGCTGGCCGGCTTCGCCTGGGAAGATCGCGACGACGACGATTCACCGGAGCAGTCCTCCGCCGAGTTGATCGCCGGATGGACCTGGGACGACCGCGATGACGACGATTCGCCGGAGCAATCCGTCGACGAGCGGATCGCCGGATGGACCTGGGACATCCGTGACGACGACGATTCCCCGGAGCAATCTTTCGGCGAGCTGATCGCCGGATGGACCTGGGACGTCCGCGACGATGACGATTCCCCGGAGCAGTCCTTCGGTGAATTGATCGCCGGATGGACCTGGGACAGCCGCGACGATGACGACTCCCCCGAGCGGAGCTTCGGCCCACTGCTTGCGGGATACGTCTGGGAAATTCGCGATGAGGACGATACACCGGAGTATTCCAGCAGCCTGCTGCAACCCGGACAACAGTTTATGGTGGGGATCCTTCGGGATTCGCGTGACGAGTCAGTGTTTGAGCCGCTGCCGGCCCGTCAGTACATCGTACAGGGACGCGATCCCGGAGCGATCTCCGCCGCCGTACTCGCCAGTGGGGGGAGCATTTCCCACCGGCTGGATATCATCAATGCCGTCGGCGCCGTGCTGACCCAGCCGCAGCGCGACAGCCTGGCCCGGCATGAGTCCGTTGTCGCCATTCACAGGGACCTGTCGATCCAGACTGCTGACGGCGATGACGATGACGACGACTCGCTCTACCCGGAGTACGCCATCAAGGGCGCTCCGGAATTTGAGGTAGACGGCAACACGGTGTACTGGAATATCGCCAACCTGGGCAAGAAGAACCTCACTCTCAACTCGATTTCACTGGAGTGGCCGGATTCAAACGAAAACCTGGTTGGTGTATCACTCAATGGAGAAGTCCTGCACAAGGCATCTGTGTCCGGGCCCTCGGCAACACTCAAGCTCAAGGGCAAGCTGCGGAAGCGTCGTACCCATGAGCTGGCGCTGGAGTTCGCTGAAAGCGCCGACCCCTCGCAGGGTGACTATGCGATCAGCCTCGACTTCAAGCAGAAGGTGGACCTGGAATTCGAGCACAATGGCGTGCTGCCGATACAGGGCAAGAAGCGCAAGACTTTCTACCCCGAACAGGTCGGCGCCGATGATGTGCACCGCGCCGGCATTACCGGCGCTGGCGTTACGGTTGCAGTAATCGACTCCGGACTGTGGGCCGGCAGCAGCAGACTGAGTCGAGATACCTCCCGCAACCGGAGAATACTGGCCTACTATGACGCTGTGACAAACAGGGAGGCCGATACCGGCGACGATGACGATGACGACGATTGGTCGCTGGGCGATATGCGCGACGAGTACGGTCACGGCACCCACGTCACCAGCATCATTGCCAGCAGTGCCAGCTCCAAGGGCGGCGACGGCGAGCTTTATAATGGTATCGCCCCGGATGCTAACCTGGTCATCGTCAAGGCATTTGATGCAGACGGCCAGGCAAGCTACACGGACGTTATCCGCGCCATCAACTATGTCGTCGAAAACAGGGACGAACACGACATCAGGGTTCTGAACCTGTCGATGTCCTCCGAGGTTAAATCGGCGTACTGGGCAGACCCGCTCAACCAGGCTGTCATGGCTGCCTGGGAGGCCGGTATCGTGGTGGTGGCTTCCGCCGGCAATAACGGGCCTATCCCGATGTCCATCGGTGCTCCGGGGAACGTGCCCTACGTGATCACTGTTGCAGCGATGACCGATTCCTACACGCCAGGCGATGTCAGCGATGATCGCATGACAACCTTCTCCGCGGCGGGACCGACCCATGAGGGCTTCATGAAGCCGGACCTCACGGCACCGGGTGGCCATATGATCGGCGAGATTGGCGGCAACGCCAGCCTGCTGGAACAGCGTCCCAATTTCTATGACGGCTATACCTACTTCCACATGTCTGGAACGTCACAGGCAGCGGCAATGGTCAGTGGCGCCGCAGCACTGCTGCTGCAACACGATCCGTCCCTGACACCGGACCAGGTCAAGTGCCGCCTGATGGGTTCGGCCGCCCCCGCAGTAGACGGTGAGGGCAACCTGGCTTACAGCCTGCTGCAGCAGGGTACGGGACTGCTAAATGTATATAATGCCCTCTACAGCGGCTACAACGACTGCGCCAACCAGGGCCTGGACGTAACGCTGGATTTACTGGGAGAAGCACATTTCCTCGGCCCGATTCGTCAGGACAGTGAGGGGAACTTCTATCTTGTCGATAGGGATGGACAGACCTGGAATGAAGGATTCCTCTGGAGTGACGGCAGCACGCGCAACCAGGGCTTCCTCTGGAGCGATGGCTTCCTGTGGAGCGATGGCATTGCCTCGGCTGAGGGTTTCCTCTGGAGCGATGGTTTCCTCTGGAGTGACGGTTTCCTCTGGAGCGACGGCTTCCTCTGGAGTGATGGATCCGCCTCTTCCGAAGGCTTCCTGTGGAGTGATGGCTTTCTCTGGAGCGATGGTTTCCTGTGGAGTGACGGCTTCCTCTGGAGTGACGGGTTCCTGTGGAGTGACGGGTTCCTGTGGAGCGATGGCTTCCTCTGGAGCGACAGCGTTATCGAAGCTGAAGGAGCAGTCAGGAATGAATCTTATATCGAGAACTCATCCGGCGGCGGAATTCCCGCCAACGTACTGGTCGAGCAGGAATAGCGCTCGATGTACCCGGAGTTAATATTTGAAATCCGGCCATACAGGGATACTCCCACCCTTGAATTCGAACTCAGGCAAGGGGATCGCTCTTTCTCTTCCCCTTCCCCTTCCCCTTGCCCTTTTTATTTCTCTGCTGTTGTGCCTTGGCGTCGCCAGGGCTAACAGCAACCAGCTACCGACCCAGGAAAACCTGCAGTTTACCCGCATCACAGCGGACGACGGCATTTCCCACACCGCGGTTCAGCGCATCATGCAGGACAGCCAGGGTTTTATCTGGGTAGGCACCCAACAGGGTCTCAACCGTTACGATGGTTATGAGTTTGAAGTGTTTACTTTCTCCCCGGATGATCCCAACAGCCTCTCCAATGGCTGGATTTACGATATACACGAGGACGCAGAGGGCAATATCTGGGTAGCCACGGATGGCGGGCTGGACCTGTTCGATGCACGCACCAAAACCTTTACCCACTTCCGGCACGATCCGGAAAACCCCGCGAGCCTGCCCAGTGACAGCGTTCGCAGCATTTACCAGGCCCGCAGCGGCGATCTCTGGATCGGCACGCGCAGCGGTCTGAGTCGCTGGGACGGCGGCGAGAACTTCACACATATTCTCAGCTTCTCCCAGGAGGTTCGCACCGAGATCCGCACCGCGGTGCGCGCCATCACCGAGAGCCGGGATGGCCGCCTGTGGGTGGGAACCCAGACCCGCGGTCTCCTGGCCGTCGAGCCGCAGAGCGGTGACATCACGCGGTTTGAATACCGCAAGGGCAAGGCAAACTCTACCGGTGACCGCCACGTCCGCACCCTGATGGTCGATAACGAAGATATTATCTGGATAGGCATGCAATCCGGCGGTGTCGCTCGTCTCGATCCTGCGACCGGGGAAATCAACCGGTTCAGTATCGATGGCAGCCCGGAAGCAGTCAGCTCAAACCGGGTCTCAAAGATCTACCAGGACAGACAGGGCCGCATCTGGATCGCTACCCAGGCCGGACTCAATCTCTGGCTGCCTGAGCTAAAAGAGTTCAGTCGTTATCAACACGACCCGGCCAACTCCTACAGTCTCAGCGACAATATGGTTTTCGACGTTAGCCAGGACGAGGGAAACGTCATCTGGGTCGGGACCTTCAACGGTATCAGCAAATGGAATTCGGAGATTGCCACTTTCGCTCACATCGACCGCCAGGAAAGCCGCACCAACACCCTGTCGAATGACAAGATCAGCTCTTTCGCCGAGGCGGACGACAGCGCGATCTGGGTGGGCACCATCGGCGGTGGCGTTAACAGGTGGAACAGGAATTCCGGCCAGTTCGACTATTTCCGACATATCCCGGGGGAAGCGACCAGCCTCGCCGACGACCTGGTCATGGCCCTGCTCCAGGACACACAGGGCCGATTGTGGGCGGGCACCATGCGCAGGGGCCTGAGCCGCATGACCGATGAAGCGGGTGTATTTGAAAACTTTTCCCACAACCCGGAGGACCCCTCGACGCTCAGTTCCGATGCCGTCAGCAGCCTGTTGCAGGACAGCCAGGGCAGGATCTGGGTTGCAACCTACGGGGGCGGACTAAACAAGTATGTCGGCGAAGGCCGGTTTCAGCGTTATCCCGGTCGCAGCGGCGAAGCTTATGAGTTTCCCAGCTATCTGCTCGCCGACATCGAGGAGGGCCTGGACGGTGACCTGTGGCTGGCCAATGACGGGGGCGGCCTGATTCGTTTCAACCCGGACAGCGAACAAGTCCTGGTTATGCAGCACGACGAAAACAACCGCAACTCGATAAGCGGCAACCATATCATCTGCCTGCTGCAGACCGACACAGCACTCTGGGTGGGTATGCGCGACACCGGTCTCAACCGTTATGTCGACGGCAGGTGGACCCACTTCAGCTACGCCGACGGACTGGCCAGCAACGCCATCTACGGCATACTTGAGGACGCGCAGAAACGGATCTGGATCAGCCACAGTAAAGGGGTATCGATGTATGACCCCGGCCTGAACCGGTTCACCAACTACACGACCATCCACGGCCTGCAGGGCAACGATTTCAATAACGGCGCCCTGCTCAAGACCACGGACGGCAACCTGCTGTTTGGCGGCACCAACGGCTTCAATATCTTCGACCCTGCGGAGATACACGGTAACAGCCACACCCCGCCGGTGAAACTGACCCGCTTTACCAAGTTCAACCGGGAGGCTGAACTGGACGTTCCCGCTTACGAGGTCGACCACATCGAGCTGAACTACGACGATTACGTCGTCGGCTTCGAGTTCGCTGCCCTGGACTTCACGGAGCCTGCGAAAAACCAGTATCGCTATATGCTGGAGGGTTTCGACAGGGAATGGGTCGACGCCAACAACGTGCGCCAGGTGACCTACACCAACCTGGCGGCGGGCGGCTATATTTTCCGGGTTCAGGGAAGCAACAATGACGGCGTCTGGAATACGGACGGCCTGGCCATCAGCCTGGATGTTGCGCCGCCGCTGTGGGCAACCTGGTGGGCCCTGGTCCTGTACATCATGCTGTTGCTGGTGCTGGTATACGTGGCCGCACACACCTACCGCGCCAAGCTGCACCGGGACGAACAACGTCGCTACAGTGAACAGCTTGAGCGACTGGTGGCAGAGCGCACCGGTGCGCTGGAGACAGAGATCAGCGGCCACAAGGCTGCCCAGGAAGAGCTCTCCAGGTCGCTGCAGGAAAAAGAAGTGCTGCTCAAGGAAGTGCACCACCGGGTAAAGAACAATATGCAGGTCATATCCAGCCTGCTCAACATCCAGGCCGATACGGTCATGGACCAGCGTTTTGTACATCTGCTCACGGAGAGCCAGCAACGCATCAAGTCCATGGCATTGATCCACGAGAACCTGTATCGCTCTGACAGCCTGCTGGAGATCAACTTCCACGAGTATATCGAGATGCTGGCCAACGGCCTGCTGCGGTTCTACCGTTTCGAGGACCTTAGCGTAAGCCTGGAGCTGGACGTGGTCGATGTTTTCCTGGACATCGACACGGCAGTACCCTGCGGCCTGATTATCAACGAGCTTGTTTCGAACTCCTTGAAACATGCCTTTAAGGGTCGAACCGGCACAGGGCTGATATCCGTCAGCTTCGTGAAAACCAAAGAAGGCGATTACTGCTTTTCGGTTGCCGACAATGGAATCGGCATACCGGCCGATATGAATATCGAGAACTCCACCTCCATGGGACTGGAGATCGTGCGCATTCTCACGGAACAGCTCGATGGCAGCTGGACCTATATGAGCAATAGCGGCACGGAATTCATTGTTAAGTTTCCGGGGAAAAACAAATGACCAAGACAAGACTGATGGTCGTCGAAGACGAGGTGCTGGTCGCCAAGGACATTTCCTCGCGTCTCAAGCAAATGGGTTACGAGGTGATCGGCACCGCCGGTCGCGGTGCCGAGGCGATCGAGATGGCACTGGAGCTGACCCCCGACCTGATACTGATGGATATTCACCTGCGCGATCACATCGATGGCATCGAGGCGGCCGAGACAATTCACAAGGACCTGGACGTACCCATCATTTTCTGTACGGCCTACTCCAATGAAGAGACCCTGGAGCGCGCCAAGATCACCGCGCCCTACGGTTATATCCTCAAGCCCTTCGATAACCGCGAACTGGAAATCAACATAGAGATCGCGCTGTACAAGCATCAGACCGAGCGCACACTGCACGAAACTGAGGGCAGGCTGGATACCACCCTGCGCAATATCAGCGACGCGGTAATTGCTACCGACCAGGACGGCAAGGTATTCCTGGTCAACCCGGTGGCGGAGTCACTGATCAAGGTCACCAACGAGGACGCGCGCGGCATGTCGATTTTACAGTTGCTGGAATTGCGCGACTTCGAAAGCAGGGGCCAGGGTATCGACCTGAACTCCCTCACTCTCGATCGCGGCGAGAGCCTGCGCTGTGTGCGCCAGCACCTGGTGAGTCGCAATGGTTCGGAAATACCGGTGGAAATCAGCGCCAATCCCATCGCCGGGGACGGCGAGTTCCCGCGGCCAAGCGGTATGGTCGTCTCCATCCGCGACATCAGCCAGCAAATCACTTACGAGAGCCAGATACGCCGCAACGCGTTTTACGATTCCCTGACCAACCTGCCAAATCGCACCCTGTTCCTGGACCGGGTCGGCCACGCGATCTACCGCGCCAAGCAAACCGGCAATTACCAGTTCGCGGTGCTGTTCATCGATCTCGATAACTTCAGGGCGATCAACGAGGGTCTCGGCCACCGGGCCGGCGACGAACTGATCGTTGAGGTGAGCCGGCGCATCGGACACGTCATCGGCCGCGTGGACACACTGTCGCGCTTCGGCGGGGACATATTCGGTGTGCTGCTGGAAAACGTGCACTCCCTGCAGGAAGTGATGAACGCTTGCGACCGCATTCAGCAACAGTTCTCCACCAGCTATGGCATCAATAACCGCAGCATAGACATGTCGTGCAGCATTGGCATCGTACTCAGCCACGAACAATACAATTCTCCCGAGGATATGATCCGCGACGCCGATACGGCCATGCACCGGGCCAAGGCCGATGGCAAACGCACCCATACGGTTTTCGACCAGGAAATGTATACCAGGGCCCTGCGCTATATCGACTGGGGCGACGAGATGCAGAAGTCCCTGGAGGAAGGCGGGTTCGAGTTGCAGTACCAACCCATCATTGCACCGAGCACCGGCAAACTGTCCAGCCTCGAAGCCCTGATCCGCTGGAATTCGGAAACCTACGGCGATGTGTCTCCCGCCGAGTTCATTCCCGTGGCCGAGGAGTCGGGACTTATCCTCAATATCGGCGAGTGGATACTGGAGGGTGTGTGCAAACAGATTCGGCAGTGGAAAGAAGAACACGGCGTGTTCCTGAAGGTCGGCGTCAACCTGTCAGGTATACAGTTCAGCCAGCCCGATCTTGCAGACAGGATTCAGCGATTGCTGGAGGCTCACTCAGTACCACCGCACCTGCTTGGCCTCGAAATTACCGAGGGTGTGGCTATGCGGGATATCGAGCAGAGCATCAGCATCATGGAAAAACTGAAGAATCTCGGCACGTCGATTTCCATCGATGACTTCGGTACAGGTTACTCGTCACTGGCCTATCTGAAACGTTTTCCCATCAGTACCCTGAAGATCGATCGCTCCTTCGTCGTCGATATCACCACCAACAAGAACGACCAGGCCATCGCTCACGCGGTGATCGCGCTGGCAGAAGCGCTGGAACTGGATGTGCTGGCAGAGGGTGTAGAAAACATAGACCAGCTCAATTTCCTGGTGGAACACGGCTGCGATTACATCCAGGGCTACTACTACAGCCAGCCGCTGCAAACCAACGAGGTAGTACCTTTCCTCAGCAAGCAGAATATGCTGATCAGCAAGACTGGCAAGGGTTCGTCGGTCACCAAAATTCGCTAGGAGAGTTCAATGAAGGAATTCAAGGGGCGGGTAGCCGTGGTTACCGGCGCCGCCAGCGGGATTGGCCTGGCAATGGCGAGGCTATTTGCAGAACAGGATATGCATCTGGTTCTCGCCGACATCGAGCAGGCTCCCCTGCAGGCGGCTCAGGCAGAAATCGAGGGCCTTGGCGTAGAAGTGATTTCCCGGGTCTGCGATGTCGGTGATGCAGGGGCCGTGGACGCACTGGCGGAAAGCTGCCTGGAGCGCTTCGGAGCTGTGCACCTGGTCTGTAATAACGCCGGCGTGTTCACCGGAGGGCAGCTGTGGGAGTCATCCCTGGATGACTTCGACTGGCTGGTAAAGGTCAACCAGTACGGCGTCATCAATGGTATCCGCAGCTTCATCCCGCGCATGATAGCCGGCGGCGAGCCCGGCCATATGGTCAATACCGCATCTATGGCCGCCCTGACCTCGATGCCTTTTTCCGGCATCTACAATATGACCAAGCACGCCGTGTTGTGCCTCAGTGAGACCCTGTTCCACGAGTTATCCCTGTCGGCCCCGCAGATCGGTGTGTCCTGCCTGTGCCCGGAAGCATTCGCCACCGGCATTGCCCATTCCGAGCGCAATCGGCCTGCGTCGATGGCCGAAGCGCCGGGCTCGGACGGCCGGCAACTGGCGATGGACAGCATTGTGGCAACGACCGCCGCCGGCAAGGATCCGCGCATCATGGCCGAACGGGTCCTGCAGGCCATCATCGATGAGCAGTTTTACATTCTCTCGGAGGACGCCTGGCGGGAAACCGCCCACGCGCGGCTGGAGGATATTCGCTCTACGTCCAACCCGCGTTTGCTGCCGCCGGAGTTGTAGGCCAGTCACTCATCGTCACTGGCCTGCCCCGCCTGTCGCAGCAGGAAGCGCTCGGTAATCAGCAGGCAGCAGATAAAAATCACCTCGGCACCGTTGCCGGCGATGAAACCCCAGGGCTGGCCCCCGGTACTGCCATTGAGCAGGAAGATGAACAGGGCACCGAGGAAAAATACCGGGAAGCCCGCGCGGCGCCAGATACTGAAGGCCATGGGCAGGATGAGGATGTTGGTGGCGATGGTCGCCAGGGGCGGTGTTTTCGAAACGCTGACCAGGCGCATATGGCCCATGATCTCCTTCGGCTCCAGTTGCAGCAGGAAAACTTCGTGCAACAGGCCATAGGCCAGGGCCAGGCCGGTAAAAATCCAGCAAATGACGATGAAGTTGCGGTGGCGGGCCAGGGCCACGCCGCAGACCTGCATAGCAGATAGGGTAAAAATCGTCAGGAACGGCAGCACCCCGGCGTGCAGGACAAAGCGCGGATAATTGGCCAGCACGTACCAGTTGGTGCCAACCCCGATGTTGCCCAGCATAAGCATCAAGTTGTCATAGGCCATGCCAAGCAACATCAGCCGCAGGAACCACAGCCGCGGCGAGTCGCGCCCGCCGATCCGGCTGAAAGTGAAGGACCAGCCCAGGAACCCAACGTGGAGCACCAGGTAAACGGCGAGCGCTGAAGAAATCATGGCCTGATTGTACTCAGCATGGGGGTCGGAGGGTATCCGGCGGGGTCGGAGGGTGTCCCCGGGGTCGGAGGGTGTCTGCAGCGCTATTCGGGAATATAGATGATCTCCCCGTTTTCAAGCTGGTAAGCGGTGCCGACCCGACGTCCGCGCTTCTGGTTGGGATCTGCCTGCTGATCCAGGTTCTGCTTGTACTTGGTGATCTCCTCGCCTTTCCTGGTAATGATTTCCATGTCGTCCCTGCCCGGGTTCTTGACTATGGTGAATTCCTCTTCCATCAGCATCTCGGCGATATTGAGGTGCTCCACCAGGGCAACCATCAGGGCCACCGCGAAGACCATGGCCACGTCGAACAGGTTGGTCAGCGATGACAGCGGATCGAGATCATCGCTGTCGCGCAGAAAGCGATGCCGTTTCATGAGCGTGTCTCGTTGATGACCGCGTAGATGTACTCGAGATCGGTGAGATCGGCGGCGTACCAACGGGTCTTGATCTGGGTACAGAAGAAACCGATGGCGCCGACCAGCAAGCCCACTACCGTGGTGGCAAAGGCCACCTGCATGTTCTGGGCAAGCGTGCCCATGTCACCGGAGGCAAGACCCACGAGCGCGGGACCCATGGGGATGAGCGTCCCCATCAGGCCGAGGATAGGACCGACCTTGGCCAGGGTTTTGACCGTGGACAGGTCCTTCTCACAGGCCATCTCGAAATCAGCCAGGGCTTTTTCCGCACGCACCGGTGACTGTTGCACCGCCAGTAACTTATCGAGGTAAACATTGACCAGGCCGGTCTTGCGAATCTTGTCCTCGGCGAGCAACTCCGGAGCATTGGCGGCGGTCAGTTCCTCAAGAGTGGGTTTGATGGATTTCTCGAAGGCCATGCGACTGGCGTAGAGCCCGTAGAAGCCACCGATCACCATCAGGCCCTGGGCCAGGAACAGCAGCAACAGGACGATCACGGGAATCAACAGGCCGGAGGAAATCCAGTACAGGGTTTGGATGATCATATCCATGAGATCTAACTCCCAGCTAAGAGCTTGTCGGTTTGAATACGGTAGCGGCGATAGCCGAACAGGCCCCCGCCAAGGAAAAGAACTGCGACCACGGCGAACTGCAGCAGGTTAGGCTCGATTTCACTGCCCCGGTAGGGGTAGGTGGCAGTCAATACAGAGATGGCAATCGCCAGCAGAATCTGCGCCGCGTGCATGGCCAGTTTCAATTCCAGGCGCAACAGGCGCATGGGAATCAGGAACTGGATGAGCCAGCTGAAGACCAGCACCCCCAGGGCCACCCCGCCGCCGTAGACCAGGGCAGTGGTTTCAAACGCCCACTCCAGGCCCTGCTGGTAGAGAAAGACCTGGTAGAAACAGAGCACGCCGACGCTGCTGGCCATGGGCAGGTATTGCAGCAGCGGCACCAGCTTCCAGGGCATAGGGAGCTTCGTATACATATCCCGCAGCATGAACAGGGCCAGGATAAGCATCAGCGCCGCTTCCAGCACCAACACCACGGAAAGGTTAAGCATGGCAGTCTCACTGGCCAGCAGGTTCTCGATATCGGTGCTGCTGAACTGGATCGCGGTTGGATAAAACAGGTAGGTAAACAGGGCAATCGCCGCGGAGAGCAGTATCTTCAGCCACCACTGGCGAAACAGGGATACCTGCACCGCAGTGGCCGTGCCGGTAAACAATGCCAGGAACAGGATGATATTTTCCACCGCGCTAGAGTTCCTCCGGATCCAGGTGGGCCGCGTGCCTGCGCCGTGAAGCGAGGAAGGCGATCACGCCGAGTATCAGCAGGCTGCCCAGGATAAGACCCCAGTTAAGTCGCTGGATCAGCGGAATGTCATCCTCTGACCCCCGCTTGAGAACCTCTTTTTCCAATACCATGGATTGCTCGTTGGAATCGCTGGGGGCTTCCAGGGATTTCCTGATCTTCTGTTCGTAGTTCTGGCGCATCTGCTCGGGCAGTTGTTGGGAAATGAAATCCCGCAGCCTGGTGTTATCGCAGACGAATCCGGAGCAGCCCGCATCGTACTTCTCGATCAGGTCCGCGTGCAGGCTTGCCAGGGCGCGGACCTGCTCCGGGCTGGCTTCCCACATACCCTTGCGGGCCGTCTCCATCATCACCGCGGTCATCTCCTGCAGGGCGTAGGGATTCTGCTCCTCGAAAAACGTCTGCACCTGGAGGTCGTACTTGTCTTCCACGTAGGTATCGTAGATTTCATCCCAGACCGCGTCCTTGATGGCGTCCGGCTTCATCACGTTCCAGCCGTAGGTATTGCGGAAGTTCTCCGCCATCTTTTCGGCAGTGGAGGCGCTGCCCTTTTTCATCTCACGGATATAGTCGGGGTTGAACAGGGTGGCCTGGGCCTCGGTCCAGATGGCCTCTTCGAGGGTCTGCACGTCCGGGTCGCCGGCGTTGCGGAAATCGTTGAAGTAGGCCTCGGGGTCCTCGCCGGTGACCTTGCGCACGGCCAGGTTCAGACCGCCCATAAACTCGTAGACGTGATCCAGCGAGATCGCCCCCCACTGGTTGGATTCCCGCGGCTGCACCACTATCTCTGCGTCTTGTAATGCAGCCTCGAACACGCCCTGTCGAAAGTAACTCCAGCGATTCCCCTTACCGTACACCGCCCCCATGTTGTTGAGGTATTGCTCGGCCACTTCCGTGTCCTCTTCCCAGGCATCGCCCTTTTCCACGAAGCCCATGATGCCGGTGCCGTAGGCGCCATTCGCACCCCCAAACACACGGGTGGTTGCGAGCTCCCTGGCCTCGGCCGGGGAAATCCCCTTGTCGATCATCATGCGCTCGGACTTCACCACACCACTGCGCACATAATTTTCTTCACCGCCCTCGTCGAGGCGACTGACCATCTCGATGGCCTGGTTGATCAGGTAGATGCGTGAGGCGGCCAGGTCGCGGAACTGCCCCGCAGTCTGCGCTACCACGTCGATGCGGGGCCGACCCAGGCGTTCCAGTGGAATAACCTTCACCGACACTACCCGATTAAAGGGATCGCGTACCGGTTCGACACCCAGCATGTAAAAGATCTGCGCCAGCTGGGCACCCTCGGTGGCAATAAAGTCGCCGGGCCAGAGGGTGAAGGTGACTTTCCTGGGGTAGGCGCCTGCGTTGGCGGCCTGGTGATTTTCGATCAGCACCTTCGCCAGTTTTTCTCCGACCTCCCAGGCCTCGGCGGAGGGCGTCTGCTCCGCATCCACCGAAAACATATTGCGGCCGGTCGGCAGGGTACGGGGATTGCGTACCAGGTCGCCGCCGGAGGTCGGTTTGACGTAGCCGCCGGACAGGGCATTGAGCATGGACTCCATTTCCAGACGCGGGCTGGCCACCAGGGCCTCGCGGTAAGCGGTGATCCCGCGCACATTGTCCTCGATGGTTTTCACCGAGTAGGCAAAGCTCTTGTCCTGCAGGTCGATGGCGCGGATCCGCTCCGAGGCCTGCTCCTGGGCGCGACTAAGTCGAAGATCGAAATCTGTCACCGCCAGCAGCGCCTCGAGGGCACCGCCGGCCTGGCCCCTGCCGCTGACATCGAAAACAGCGACACTCTCACGATAAAACTCCAGGGTATCTATAAAACCAACAAGCCCGGACTTTGACATGGCCGCAAGCCTGTCTTCCCGCTGCATATCATTCAGCGCCAGGCTCAGGGTCTGCAGGTTCGCACTCTCAAGCGCCCGGGCCAGGGTTGCCGCCTCGACCGCAGCCCGCTCCGCCGCCACCTTGTCCGCCAGGCTGGGATCCTGCAGCAAGACGAAGACCTCGTCATAGACCGCGGGCTTTTGCATCAGGCGCAATAGCTGGTTGACCTCGGGAATGGTGGATATTTCCAGGCCCTCACGCATAGCGGGAATCGCCCTGGCGATGGTCTGGGCCTGCTTGAACAGTTCGGGGTCCAGGGACTTCGAGACCATCTCGAACTGTTTTTCCGATTCCAGCGATTGAATAAGGGCCAGTCGCTTCGGATAGGGAATAATCTTCACCAGCAGCTCCCGGGCGTCGGCCAGGTCTTCGCTGCTGGCTTCACCGGAACCGCCCAGATCTGCCTCCAGCGAGCCCATTGCGATGAAGCCGCCAATGATTTCGCCGTCGGTAAGCTTGCGGTTGGCAACGAGCCACTCGGCGGAACGGTGCCGGTCCTCGGCCGAGAGCACCTCGCTGATTACCGCCTCCGGATCGGCACCGTCGAGCACCCGCTCCACACGCTTGCGGGCGGGCTGACGGTAGTGCACATCAAAGTAAATCTCGTCGTCGAGCTGAGCCCGGCTTACCACGCCCTTGATTTCATCCAGGCGAGAGAGACTATAGGCCAGGGGGTCGGTGGCAATCAGTTTGGCAGTGGTCTCCACCTCTTCCGGCTCATAGACCTCGTTAAGCGTGTAGAGGCCCGAGTTTACTTTCTCGTTGGACAGGGTTTCGACGTGGTTGCTGAGGGCGAAGTACTCAGCCTCACCCCACTCCTCATCGGCTCCAGGCAAGCCCAGTTGCTGGGGAATTTCCTTGATGGTGGCCAGCTCGCGGATCGATTTGGCGTAGCTCGCCTTCACCGAGCCCGCTTCCAGCTGGTGATACTTGAACAACTTGTCACCGAGCTCTTTCATGTCGTCATGCAGGCCGGCTTCCATAAACGGTTCGGTGAGATGGGACAGGATGGTGGCGTAGGAACGGCGCTTGGCCATGATGGCCTCGCCGACATTGTTGATGGTGTAGATGTAGAAATGCGCCATACCGCCCACCAGGGCATCGGCCCAGTCCAGGTTTGACAGTGCCACCTGTTTCCAGGGTGTGAACTCCAGGGATCCGTGGGTACCGAAGTGCATGATGGCATCGGGCTGAAAAGCCTTGCGGGTCCAGAGGTAAGAGGCAACGTAGGGGTGCGGCGGCGCGGTGCGGGCACCGTGAACCAGGGCAAAGGTGTTCTCACCAACACCCGGCAGGGGCTGGGGCAGAATCACCACATTGCCAAACTCAATGCGCGCCACGGCGATATGGCCCTCGCCTTCGATGTACTGTGTCATATATTCGCCGGGAGTTGCGCCGTAGCGCTCGGTCACCGCCTCGCACATGGCCGGGTTCAATTCCTGGCTACACCAACGATCGTAGTCTGTGGCAGACACAAGCGCCGGTGAGCCATTTTCCAGGAACTCGGCAATATCTCCCTTGGCATAGGGCCCCATCACCAGGCCCGAGCGGGCAACCAGCGCCTTGAAACCCTCGAGGGTCTCCGGCAACCCGTCGACGTTCCAGCCCTCGTCGCGCAGGACCTTGAGGGTGTTGTACAGGCTCGGCGCCACCTCCAGGCCGCCGGCGACCATGGCGTTTTTACCGGGACCCTTGTAGTAATAAATTGCCAGGCGCTTCTCGGCGTTAGGCAGCACTTTCAGGTTGACCCAGTGGCGCACCAGGCGGGTGAACTTTTCCATGCGGTCGGGAATGGGCTTGAAAATCTGGTAGCCGTATTCGTCAGGGTACTTGGCGGCGATCGCGTAGGGCGTGATGGTGCCATCGAACTCCGGCAACACCACCGACATGGTCATCAGGGCGCCGGCCATACCCTGCTGGTCATCGAGCCATTCGCTGTGGTCCTGGAACACGGAGACCGGCCCAAAGAGTGGCACGTTCTGCTCTTTCAGCCAGGCAATCGCCTCGTCGGCGTCATTGAGGGTAATACGACCGTGGGGCATGAAAACCACCGCGGCGGGGTCGATGGCCTGCAGAAACGGCAGACGCTGGTTCAGGGCCGCCATGGGATAGACATTGAGGCCCTTGTCGGCCAGGGACTCGATCAGCGCATCCACGTGGTCGCGGTTGGAGTTGAAGGGACCCGGCACCGAGGTGATCAGCGCCACATTGGGCTGCCCCGGCTTGTGAATGCCGCGCTCCGCAGCATAGGCCTGGAAGGCTTCCACGGATTCGAACAGGGCCTCTTCCTCCAGGTGAAAGACAAGGTCCTGGGAGATCGCCACCGGCGCCCTGACCTCGGCGACGAAGAAGCGCTTACCATCGAATTCCCGCCTTACGTAATTCAACATGGCGCGGTAGTTGAACGTGCCACCGTAGCGCAGGTAGTCGCCGATGTAATCCAGGTCCTCGCCGCGCAGGTTGGTCACATCGATATTCGGGTTGGTCGGAGCCTCCATGTACATCTTCAGACCCTTGATGCCCTGCCCCTTCAAAAACTCCAGCTGCGCCGGCTCCAGGTTGAGGCCGCGACCGAAGAGGATCACCGCGTCGTAATCTGCGACACGCTCCAGCTCGGCCAGGGCTACGGTATCGACCTCGATAAAGCGATTCTGCTTGGCCTTGAATACCCGCGCGACCTGGAAGTCCTCGTAATTCACCATGGCGATGCGCGTGGGTGAGGCGTACTTCTGGTAGGTGTAGGTGCCCCCGCCGGCAAACAGCAGCAGGAGCAGGCCGAGCAGCAGCTTTTTCTTCACTGCATGAAGCCGTAGTAATAGAGCGGGAAGGCGCTGAAACCCGCCAGGATCATGGTGATCATGCCGGTGCGTCCCCAAAAGCGGTGCGCCCTGCTGAATGCCGCAGGCGCCGCCGGAACCGGAAAACGCTTTAGCGACAGAATGATCAGGACCACCCAGATGATCGAGGTGAGGATGGCAACGAGGGTGTGACCGTAGATCCAGGCGTTGAGCAGGGTCGTGCCGGCGTAGCGGCTGTCGGCGGTCATCTCAAAAATTCCACCGGACAGCTGCATGTCGATTTCGAACATCAGCACGGCGACAAACAGTACGGCGAACAGCGTCAACTGGGTACGTTTGTGGATGGTGTAGTTCTTGTGACGCACCTGCCACCAGGACCAGCTAATGGCGGGCAGGATGACGATGAATGACAAAAGGACCAGGTCCATCAGGATATCGGCGCGGGTGCCCAGAAAACCGGCAGGCAGCATTGAGTTTCCCCCTTTGCGTAACAGGTGTTGATGACTCCTGATATTTTACGAAGCCAGGGGGGTGGCGTTGATGGCGTGGGGTATCGTTTTGTAACAGTTTGTTACGCGCGATTTATCCGTCGAAGCGCGCCTGCACCGCTGCACGCCGGGCCCGGATCTGCGCGGCGCGTTTTTCCGGTCCGAACACCGTCACGTCTTCCGGTAGGTGATCGCGCAGGCTGTCAAACTCCACCAGCTCCACCCGGGGTTGCAGCTCATCGGGCAGCGGCTCTTCGAGGCCCTGCCAGCGCATCATGATCAATCCGCGCCGGTGCCCCTCCGTATCCAGCCAGTTCTGGATGCCCGGGTCCCGGTGCGATATCACGGCGTAACAGCGACCATCGCTGCTGCATTCCATCTGGTCGATGGTCAGGCTGGTGGTGCGGGTTTCGTAATCGAGGCTGACGAACCAGAGATTGCCCAACTCGATACCCTGGTAGCTGGCGGCACTGGGTGCGGTGCTGAGAATGAGGGCCTGGTCGTTGTCGAGCTGCCAGCTGCCGAATGCGGAGTACTGGCCGACAAGGCCTCCCCGTGTAGCGGCTGCCTGGGTTATATCGTTGCGGGGCCTGAAGTTCCAGGTCTTGCTGGCGTATTCCATCCAGGTGGCATTGCGGTCAAACATGGACACCGCAGCGTTGCGCAGACCCTTGGCCATCAGTGCCGGCGTGAGGGGGATGGCAGGATCGCCCTCCGCGCCGATCCGCTCCAGGTAGAGGGTGCCAGGGCGTTCCACATTCCAGTCACTGTGGGTAAAGCGCACCAGCAGACTTTCCGCACCCTCGCCGTTGGGCAGCCAGTTGACGCCCTTGCCGGGGTTGTTGCGCGAAACGATGATCTCGAATTCACCGCTCTCGTCGATGATCATCTCCTCGCCATAGAGCACACTGATATTGGTGCTGGAGCCCGCGCCGCGCACGCCCGGCTGGCCGATCACCAGCTGGAACACCATGTTCCTTGCGCTGCCCCTGTTGCCGACGATGCGATAGTCCGCATCATCGCGCAGCCGTGCGACGTAATAGTTGTTGTCGGGATTATCCAGACCACTCTTGCTGCTCCAGTCCACGACCCGAATGAACCGTGGTCGATCGTACTGCTGCAGGGCATTGGAGCGGATATCGCCAACTATGGAATAAAGCAGGCCGCGGTAGGCCTCGGCACGCTCCTGGTCATCTTCGAAGAAAGGTGAATTGCGGAACAGGCCCAGGGTCTCCTGCTGGGCACGGACAAAGTCGTCCCAGGCCTGCTCCAGCGGATCGTCATAGCTATTGGTTTTACTGAGACTGAATTCCGCCGGGCCGGACGTAAAGCGGCCGACAAAAAATCCAACGCCCAGTAACGCGACGGCGAAAACCACGATCAGGACATTGCGCATAACGCCCTCTCTCCGTTCCCCTTAGCGACTATTCTAGTCGAGCACACGCTGCCAGTAACCCACGTCTACCCAGCGGTCGAATTTGTGGCCTACCTCGCGCAGGTGGGCCACCTTCTCGAAGCCCAGTTTTTCGTGCAGTGCGACACTCGCCTCATTCGGCAGGGAGATCCCGGCCAATACCGCGTGTGCGCCGTTGTCATTAAGCTGGCCCATCAGCGCGGTATACAGGGTGGTACCCAGCCCCTGGCCGGCGCAATCCTCGGCCAGGTAGATTGTCGACTCCACCGAGTGACGATAGGCCGCTCTGTTGTTCCAGCGCACAGCACAGGCGTAGCCGCAGAGTATTTCCTCGCGCTCCAGCACAATCCAGGGCAAACCTATCTGTTGTACATCGTTTATCCGGCGACCCATCTCGGCGCCGTCAATGGTGTCGGTTTCGAAAGTCTAGACAGTATGCAGCACATAGTGGTTATAAAGTGCGGCCAGGGCATCGGCATCTTCTGGAGCGGCAGCTCGAATCATGAGCCCAGTATAAGCCTTATCGGGGCAGTTCCACGACCACGCATAATCCCCCGCCCTCACGATCGCGCAATTCGATGGTGCCGCCATGGGCGTGAATAACAGACCGCGCTATCGGCAGGCCCAGGCCGCTGCCACCGGTCGAACGGGGGCGGGCGGAATCCAGGCGCACAAAGGGTTCGAACACCCGCCCCCGATCAGCCTCGCCGATACCGGGACCGCGGTCGCTCACGGTGATTCGCAATGTATCCGCCAGGGGTTCCAGCTCAACCTCTGCCTCAGTGCCGTAACTGGTGGCATTGACCATCAGGTTGGCCAGGGCCCGTTGCATCGACACCGAGCGGCAGTCAAAGGAGAAGCTCTCCGGACCCCGGTATGCAACCGGTTTGCCCGAGTCACTGAGATCGTCGCACAAGGAATGCAGGAGGCTGGCAATATCCACCCGCACCAGCTCCTCGTCGGCGGCATCGTCGCGGGCGAAAGCCAGGGTGGCCCCCAACATGGCGTCCATTTCCTCGATATCGCGGTCGGCCTTGTGTTGCTGCTCGCTGTCCTCGATAAAGGCGGTGCGCAGACGCAGGCGTGTGAGGGATGTTCGTAAATCGTGGGATATGGCGGCCAGTAACCGGGTGCGGTCTTCCACATAGCGCTGCAAGCGCCGCTGCATGGTGTTAAAGGCGCGACTGGCTCGGCGCAGTTCGCGACTGCCGCTCTCTTCGATGGGCGGTGCGTGTACATCTTTGCCGAGGCGATCGGCGGCGGTCGCAAAAGTGCGGATAGGCCGGGTAATCTGGCGAGCCGCCCAGATGGCGAAGGCGATCACTGCCAGGCTGACCAACAGGACCTGGGCAGACAGGTGCATGATCCAGCCAATAGAGGGCAAGGCCGAGGCAGTGACAAAGCGCAACCAGGTACCATCTTCCAGGGGTGTCCAGATGGCGATCAAATCCCGCGATGCGAACATGCCCGAGAGCATGGCAATACCATCTTCTTCTGCTGCGAAGCGAACCACCTTTAAAGGCCGCCGCAACTCCTCCTCCAATGAGGCTACCCTGTCCCGGTCAATTGCCGCCGACAATTCCAGCTGCGCCGGTAGCTGGTAGAACAACTCCACCGCCAGAGAGGGACTGTCGAGCGCCGGCAACAGCTGTCGGCGCTGCTCGCTGTCGAGACCGTCGAACAGGTGGGTGATCCTGGTAATGCGCTCGCGGGTGGACTGTTCGAAGACATCGGTAGCGTTGCGGGCCTGCTCGTTCAGGAAGTACGGAACGCTGATCACCTGCACCGCAAGCAGTGACAGGGCCAGCACCAGGGCCACCCGCCCCGCCAGGCCCCGCGGCCACAGCATTCTCACTGCTGAGACTCTTTCACCGCCGACACGGGAAGACTGAACATATAGCCCCCGGAGCGGATGGTCTTGATAACCTGGGGTGACTTCGGATCGCGCTCGATTTTGCGGCGCAGGCGCGAGAGCTGGACATCGATGCTGCGATCAAAGGGACCGCTCTCCCGCCCACGGGTGCGATCCATCAATTCATCGCGACTCATGACCTGCTGGGCATTTTCTGCCAGTACTGCCAACAAATCGAACTCGCCGGTACTCAAGGGCACCAGGGTGCCGTCATCGCGTTTCAGTTCGCGCCGGCCAAGATCCAGCTGCCAGCCGTCGAAAGCCAGCACCATGGCCTTGCTGCCCTCGCTGTCAGTACTGCTGCGGCGCAACACGGCCTTGATTCGGGCCAACAGTTCTCGCGGGTTGAAGGGCTTCACCAGGTAATCGTCAGCACCCATTTCCAGGCCGACAATACGGTCGGTGTCTTCGCTCACGGCTGTGAGCATGATAATCGGGAGATTGGAATCGCTGCGCAGGCGACGGCAGAGAGAGAGCCCGTCTTCACCCGGCAACATCAGGTCGAGTACCACCAGGTCGGCAGCTTGTTCCGCCATGGCCTTGTCCATGGCGATGCCGTCGGCGGCGGTGGCGGTGGAATAACCGTGTTGGCTCAGGAAATGTGCCAGCAGCTCCCGGATTTCGGGGTCGTCATCGACAACCAGGATATGGCCGCTGTTTTCCATCTATTGCACTGCAAGACTCTCTCGCAGCGAGTTTATCATGGCGCGCTCCATCACGAATTCCTTGGCCCGGGCCGGGTCGGCGGCGGTTTCCATGAGATCGCGCTGGCGCTTGGCCTGGACGTCAGGGTCGGTGGATTCCATCAGCTTCTTGTTGTTGATGGTGTGCTCCTGCACGAACTGCACCGCCAGTTCACGCCGCTGGCGGTCATAGCGGCCAATCTGCTCGGCGTGGTCGGCGTGGTCATTGATAACCGCGGTTAACTTCTCGGCCAGGTTGAAGGCATCGTGCAGGCCGCCGTTCATGCCCATACCACCGAGGGGGTTGTTGATGTGGCAGGCATCACCGGTGAGTACGACCCGGCCCTGGAAGTAGGACTCCGCCACCCGCTGATGCACGTGGTAGAGAGTGCGATGGCCGATATCGTAGTCTCCCTCCTTGTCATGGAGGTGGTGCAGGCGATCCTGGATGTAGGCATCGCTGAGATAGAGTTCCTCGTCGTCGTTGTCGGGATCCGTCGGCCACAGCACCCGCCAGAGTTTCTCGGTGCGCAGGATGACGCACCACTCCTCCGGGTCCGCCACGTAATTCACCCAGGCCAGGTTGTCGAAAACATCCTCGAAGGGGAAACTGGTCGAGGCGACCAGGAAACGCTCCTTGTAGGTAAATCCGCTGTAATCGATACCCGCGGCCTTGCGCACCCGCGAAGAGGCACCGTCGGCACCGATCAGGAAGGCGCCGCGAATCGTCTCGTTGCCCGCCGATGTTTTCACCACGCAGTCGACGCCGGTAGCATCCTGGCTGAAACCCACTACCTCGTGACCGAAGCGCACCTCGGCGCAATCGTAATCCTTCAGTACCCGGTTGATGATGCGCGTGAGCTCGTACTGTTCCAGTTGCAAGCGGTAGGGGAACAGGGTCTCGTCGGCGATCACCGACATGTCGAACTCGGCCACCTCGCCGGTGCGCCGGTCGCGGTACTGGTAGCGATCGACGATCAACCCTTTTGCAATCATCGGGGCTGCCACTCCCAGTTCGTTGAGCATTTCCAGGCTGGGTGGGTGGAAGGTGGAGGCGCGCAGATCCACCGGCAGGTCGGCTTCCCGCTCGAGAATGAGGACCGGGATGCCCTGCCGTGCCAGGTAGAGAGCGAGGGTGGAACCGGCGGGACCAGAGCCGGCGATAATGACGGTTTGCTGTTCAGTCATGGACGCGTTCGATAATCAGTTCGTTCTTGAAATGATATAGCATTATATCTTTTGAACACAGGCGACAACCGAGTAATTGCTGTCTCTTTGACCTGTATCAGCCATCCAGGGGGCTGATTACCGCACGGCCACCGCGTCAGGTGCGCGTGGATACTTGCGCTGGGGCGTCGCGCGGGAGAAGCCACTCACATCCAGTTCAGTGCGTCCCAGCATCTGGCAATAGGGGTATACCAGAGCATATCCACCACATTATTATATGTATAATAATATGGCTCGAATGAGCGCTCTGTGCTATGTTTCGAGCATGGCTATGGACAGCTTTGAGTGGGATGAGGAGAAGGATCTCCGCAATCAGGCGAAGCACGGCGCCGGCTATTGGCGCAAGGGCAAACAGGTGTATGAACGCGAAAATCAAATATAGAGAAGGTCCCATCGGGGATTTGGAGGTCGTCGATGATTTCCTGCCGCCCCCAGAGGAACTCGCGTTCTCGGAAGAAACCGTGAAGGTCACCATTGCCCTGAGCAAGGAAAGTATCGACTTCTTCAAGGCGGAAGCCAAGAAGCACAACACCAAGTACCAGAAAATGATCAGGCGGCTGTTGGATGCCTACACCCGGGCGCATTCGCCAGAAGAACAGCCGGGAAAACGGGATCAGGGAGGGTAGTTTGGACATATATTTCAGATTGATGTGTTATATCACGTCACTTTGCCATCGAATAAGCTGTTATGTCTCTCTCAGAGATCGCTACATATGACTGAGTACGAGCTAATTGATATTTTTTGGACAGACCGTAAGCCGCCTATGGACGCTGCTAAACATGTGGGTGGGTATATCTCTTGGGTATGTGGCCTTAGCAAATTTTGGTGCTCACAAACTAACTGTCATTGAAATCGCAGTGTTGAGCATTCTCTACACAGGCTTCTCCATGCTAATTCTATATTTACTCCTGCTGAATGGCGCCGCTATCGAAGGATTTCATGCGGATCTACGAGCTATGGAATCTGAAGCTGTTGTGTCGGCGGGAACCGCTGCGATGCTAAAGGCGCGCGAGAATCCTTGGGGGCTACTGTTAACCGCCTTTTGGTTCTTGAGTACCTACATCTGTGCGCTAGCCTACATGCCATATGCATACTGGGCTTCAAAAAGTGCAAACACATAACAAGGCCATGAAATCGGCCATTGAAAAGCATGGCCTGGGACGCGCCAACAGCGTGGGCCCTTTATGGCGGCGTTAGGTGCCCTTTGTGAGCTTTATCGAAACGCTAAAGGACGCAGCTGTTGCCGACACCGATGTCCTTCGTAGGTTGGATGAAGGTGGCGACAGATTCGAGTTGTTCCGAGACGTTGATTTTGTCTTGGTGACAAAGGACCCTGATACAGCAAATGCTCTTCGGGACTTCATTAACGACTACCAGTTCGGTTATGCATCGTTGGGGGAGGACAGCACGGAAGTCCGAGTCATCGTCCACATGCCCGTGACACAAAACGTGATCTTTTGCATCACCGGTTTTATGCGCTGTATCGCGAAAGAATTCGATGCAGAATTGGATGGGTGGGGTTGTTTTGAGCAATCGGACACCTAACAAGTCAAGACAGCAAGGGCGCTTCGCGCCGGGACGGCCTTTCGGCCGCCCCTGCTTGAAGCGTTAGGCGGCTTCGCTATGAATCACCTCCTACTCGCCGACGCCATCATCAACCTCCTGTTGGGGACATTTCTCGTTTTCTTCCCTGCATCGATTGTAGAGCTGCTGGGAATCCCCATGTCCGAACAAGCGTTCTATCCTAGTATTCTCGGCGCCGTACTACTTGGCATTGGGATAGCGTTACTTATTCAATTGAAGAGCGTCAGTGGGTTGGGATTATTAGGTGCGATCGCAATTAATTTGTGTGGTAGCCTGGTGCTCGCACTATGGCTGCTATTTGGTTCTCTTTCCTTGCCAGCGCACGGGTTCGTGGTCTTGTGGTTCCTGGTGGTTTTATTGATTGGAATCAGTGCAGCGGAGTTAGTGAACTATGTTAAACGTCGCGCCGCCTGACAAGTGCCGGCACAAAGCACAGCTCAAAGCGCTGTACCGGACTCGTGGTTTCGCCGCTCGCCGGTGCGCCAGGCGTTATGAGGCCTAGATGAAGTACGCAGCGTGGATATTCACGATCGTGCTTGCACTGTATGGCGGCATATTCCTGATGCCGTATAAAGTCAGTGCCGTCACCCCACTTTCAGCCTCGATTTCCGCACTTTTTTCTCTCGTAGCTGGCTGCGTTGCAGGATTTTGGCTCTCGAAGCCCAACCGTCGTCTCGGTATTACACCTCTTTTCTTGGTGGGCTCCTTCTTCCTGGTTTCCGGGCTTCTGGGTATTTCCTTTAACTTCGCCACAGGCATCGAGGGATTCCCAGATCTAGCGCTAATGGGCTCTATGCTGGGACTAGGTCTGTTCGTGTTTCATCTCGCAAAGAGTGGCGACTATGCCTCATAACAAGGCGTTCAACTACGCGCCAGCCGGCGCCGGACAGCCTAACAGCGGCTTCGCCGCAGGCTGCCGGTTAACGCAGCGTTATGTGCGATAAGAGATCCAGAATTCATGACTGAATATGAGCTCGCCTCACTGATTGTAGACACTCGATCATCGATGATGGAATTTTTAATGTTCTGGATAACAGCGTCCACGTCAGTTGTTCTTATCGCCCAATTTCTTCAATCGAATCTCGAGCAAAGGTACCGGCTTTTGATCGCTATTGTTTACGTGTTCATGGCACTCTCGACAATATTCGGCTACCTACAGTCACTATTAGAAATTCTTGACTACCAACACCAGCTCACAACCGTTCGGGGTCTTGGTGTCTCAAGGGATCGTATTGGTGATATCGCTGCTGGTCTTGGCGTGTTCGTATATTTTCTGGGCACTGTCGGCGCATTGTATTTCTTTTTCTGGAGAACTAGTCGAGTTGCGGAGAACACATAACGAGGCCATGAAAACGGCCATTGAAAAGCATTGCGTGGGACGCGCAAACGCGTTGCGCCCTTTATGGCGGCGTTATATCGATTTAAATCTATTGCACCGTGGAAGTTAATTAGTCTGCTGACCACAAACAAGGAGTAAGTTGTGACGCGTATCAGTATTTCAATTGCCCTGCTGCTTTCTAGTCTGTCCATGAGTAGCACAAGTTATAGTCAAGATGATCTTCCAGTGCTCGAAGGCCCCTATCTTGGCCAAAAACCGCCAGGCGTAATTGCTGAAGTTTTTGCTCCGGGCATTGTTTCGACAGAACTTTGGGAAGCTTTCGCTATCTTTTCACCCGATTTGAACGAGTTTTACTTTGGCAGAGGCGGCGGGAAATATAAAGAACCTACGCTGCTTGTAATTCGATACAAGAATAATCGATGGAGCGAGAATTTTTTCTCACTCCCTGTGGGCGACCCGAAAGGGGCGCCGCTCTTCTCTCCTGATGGGAAGACTTTGCACATGGGAAATTGGTATAGGGAGCGAACCAGCTCCGGTTGGTCAGAGGTAAAAAATATTGGAGCACCCCTCAAGGACATCCCCATCATGCGCCTTGCAGCTTCTGCGGCTGGCACCTATGTTTTTGATGAATTTACTGGCCAAGAAGAAATCAGCACCATTCGGTATTCCCGGTTGGTAGATGGCAAGCGTGAAGAACCGAAAGCACTGAATAAAGAAATTAACAGCGGAAAATGGACAGCTCATCCCTTCATTGCACCCGATGAAAGCTATTTGATTTTCGATAGTGAACGGGAAGACGGGTACGGTGGTTCGGATTTGTATATCAGCTTCCGCCAGGAAAATGGTTCGTGGGGACTCGCAATTAATCTGGGAGAAGACATAAACACCGAACGTGATGATGTATATGGGAGCATCACATCAGATGGGAAATATATGTTCTTTCACAGATACTTAGAAGGAGGAACAGCCGATATTTTTTGGGCGGACGCTCAGTTTATAGAGAATCTCAGGAACAGATAGTAAGGCATATAACAAACTACTCCAGCTGAGCAGTGCGTTATATGCCCAGGGAATCAGCATGACTGAAATATTCGCACTCCTTGGGTTTGTAGTTTTTATTCTGGTCGTTTTAAGTAACTCAAACCTCGTTCTAGGATTTCTCGCCGAAAAGATCCTGGAACCCGGAACCAAGTGGTTCATGAGAGTTTTTCTTGGCATAGACACTCCCCGAACTGGCCTCGAAGCCATGGTCGGTCGAGTGCTTCGAATAGACTCTGATTTTCGGGAGAGCGATACCAATGACGGAAAGTACATTGGTACCGTGATGCTTGACGGGGAGCGCTGGAAAGCTTCGAGCAGTGAAGAATTGGTTTCTGGCTGTGATGCTACAGTCAAAGCAGTAGAGAATCTCACGATTAAATTGGAGATGAGGCATGCCAAATAGGGAATATAACAAGGTGCGACTGGCGCTTCGCTGGGACATCACAACCGCCGCTTCGCTTAGTCATCGCCGCCTCAGCTTTGGGCATTAGGTCGCCCAATGAAGTCCACCGATTTATTAATAGCCGCAATTTGGGTGCTCTTTCTCACTGACGCTTACCTGCAAGGACTAGGGCTACCGCAAACTCAGCTCTTTACTGACGCAATGCCGAGGGAAACTGTTTTAATAATTCTAGTTTTTCCGTTCGCGTTCTTTCTGCCTGCGGCGTTCCTTCAAAGGCGCATTGTTCTGGAAATACCTATTGCACGCCGCTACGTAGATGCGAAGTACGGTCCTGGTGCTCATCGGGCGTTCATGGTCAGGCTGAAACCAATTCTACTATTCACGCTAGGGTGCGGTACCCTGGGTCTCACCGGCATCGTTAGTACTTACAACTCTACTCAGTCCCTACAGGGTTTCGTTATGAGCGGCTTTTTTCTATCGGGTTCTATCGGTTTAGGCCTTGCGTACATCCTGAGTATCTTCTTCCCTCCCCGGCTATGTTGAGCACGCGACCTAACAAGCGCAGGCATGGAGACTCCGCTTCGCCACGCCCCAGCTTTCGGCGTTAGGTGTCTAGCATGGGGTACCCACGACTCAAGGGAATAAGGTGCAGTGTGTGTGGCTCTACGTTCAGGTGGATCGATCTTCCAAAGGACAATCGCATCAACTTTCGAAAGACCATCTGCAAATGTATCTCTTGTGATGCGGTACTTAGAGGGCAATGGCCTAAGACCAAGCTAAAAGCACTCCTTACATTGGCCGCAACTACACTACCACTATTGTTCTACTCGATCGTTACTTGGCCAATGTCAGTTACCTTATGCATTGCGATTGTTATGTTTGTCGCTTCAGTCGTACTCCAGAGAGATATGTATGAAGATGAGTATCTCGTTACAGAAAAGATCGACACCTAACAAGGCAAGGATTTCGCTATGCTGGGACATCCAATCTTCTGTTTCACTCCAGGCTGGTCGCCCCAGCTTGCGTCGTTACGATTCACAAGGAAAATCTGAAGATGGGTGCTAAAACATGGATGCTTGTCTACGGAGATGGTGATGTTGCTGCGACTCTCAGGTCAGACTTACCCCTCGATCGAGAAGCTACGGACAATCTGGTTCAGAAGCTCTTTCCAGACGAAAAACTAGAACCCATAGAAGATGGCGACCTTTCTTACACCTGTCCCACAAACAAAATGATCTTTGCTGGATGCTTTGGTGGTGTCTCCGTGGTTGCTGCCAAGGAATTCGGTGGAGATTATCCATCCAAGATAGCCCCGCGCTTTATTGATGAATCGTTGGGGGGAGTTATCTATTCCCATGCCATGCATAGCGTTGTCGATTGGCTGGCTTTCTCCAAATGGGAAAAGGGCAAACTCGTGCGCTCTCTGAGCATCTCGCCAGACGACGGGGTTATCGAAGATATTGGCGAGCGGCTGGACTTCGAGATTGCTTACTGGCAAGGGGCTCACCCTGCAGTAGACCCTGAGGAAGTAGGTGAGGCTACTTATCCATTGCCATTCCATCCCTTGGAGTTAGGGGAGGAGGCACTAAAACACTTTTTCGGTTATCAGCTCGAGGGGTACGCAGATGAGAATCTTCTGGAGCCGGAGACCATTCCGCTGGCGGGATATCGCCGGCTCAAACCGTGGTGGAAATTTTGGTGAAACGTAACAAGCCAACGCGGCAGGGAAAAGGATGAGGTATCTATGAAAAATAACTTGATGGTGTTGTTTGCGTTGTTGCTTTTATCTTCAGGCGTTGCAGCAAGCGAATTACAACCTTATGAATCTCCTAGAACGCAAGTAATGCCTATTCGAGATTCTGCGACGGGGAGGCAATATGAGCTTGTTATAAAGCTTCCAGAGGGATACTCAGAAAAGGAAGATGTAATACGCCCGGTTATCTATTTTACTGATGCAGATTGGCATATCGAAATATTGGGTGCTTCCGCAGAATACCTAGTGGAAGACGCTATTCTGGTGGGGATTTCCTGGCAGAAAGATATAAGAAAAGAACTAGTAGAAGAAGTAGGTCCGCACGTCAGTAGATTTCAGGACTTTACGGTAAGGCCGTACAGCAACCCAAAAATTCAAGAGAAATACCAAATGGGCCAGGCCAGCAATCATCTGAAATTTATTCGTAACGATGTGATCAAAACTATAGAAAACACCTACCGAACCGATCCGGACAGGCGAACCTATTTTGGGTACTCCCTTGGTGGTTTGTTTGGTGCTTACATACTGATGGTTCAACCCGATACCTTTAAAAACTATATTCTTGGCAGTCCAGGGCTGGAACGAGATATGCCCTATTTTTCTGAGCTTGCATCTGAAGAAGCAATAAAGCGTAAAACTTTCAATGCCAACGTCTTCATTTCACGCGGCTCATCGGAAGAGGAGTTGGCCGAGCTGATCAATGAATTCATTACCTTGCTAAACAGCAGGAACGACGAGAGTCTGTTCCTGGATTACGAAGTGATCGAGGGCAGCCATCAGACCGCGTTTCCGTTGACGGGAGTGCGCAGTGTGACCTGGTTGTCAGGTTTAGGCAGTGAGCAAATCTTACAGACAGAATAGCGGGATGTGCATTCCCCACACCGTTCGCACGACCCCTGACAAGGGCTTGGGCGTATTCGCTGAAGCGGAGGTGAGCGCGGGTTCAACGGTTTGGCGCTATGCACCCGACCAGTATGAGGTGCTCGATGAGGATACCTTGGCAAGCCTGTTGGTCGACGGCTCACAGGAAGACGCTGTTGATCTGTTAACCCACATTATTTCTGTCGAAGAGTTTCCGGACTATATGATCAGGATCTTCGATGCGGGCGCCTTAATGAATCACTCCGACCAGCCTAATGTGATAAGAAAATGCGGGGCAGATGGCTATCAATTTTCGTCTGTTGATTCAGCGCTTGACGTTAAGGAAGCACTGAGAGATAGCCACTTTAATCTGGTTGCCGCCTGCGACCTGGCGGTTGGCGACGAGTTGCTGATGGATTACAACGCCGAGCCTGACGACCCGGAGTATTATGAAGATGCATGCAGGCGATACGGGGTGACCTGGGAGTGGCTTTAGGATGTCCACTGATACCTACTCCATGCGCTAGCGCTCACAGGACGAACTAACAATGATCAACCTCCCCGACTTCAGGCTGGAAACACATTTCTCGAAATGGGAGTTCAAAGCCCGATACCACCTGACGGCTTCCGATGCCGAAAGCATTTCCCTGCGTGAGCTACTGGCGATGGCCAGCCCTCAAGAGCAGGAGGAATTTGCAGAGATGTCGCTCGGGTACACAGAAACCTTCGGCGCAGCAGACCTCCTGGAAACTATTGCTTCTACCTACGCCAAGCGCAATGCCTCTGAGGTTCTCTGTTTCGCCGGCGCCAGCGAGGGCATATTTGCCGCAAATTCGGTGATACTGGACAAGGACAGCCACGCGATCGTGGTGACACCAAATTACCAATCGCATGAGACATTGCCTGCGGCAATCTGTGAAGCAACCGGTATTCCACTGGATCCCGACGATGGATGGTCGCTAGACATCGACAGGGTCGCGGCCGCAATCAGGCCGAACACCAGGCTGGTAACCATCAATTTCCCGCACAATCCAACCGGTGCGATTCTACCCCTGGATCGTTACCACGCGCTGATCGAGTTATGTCGAAAGAACGGCATCTATCTGCTTCACGACGAGATATTTAATGGTCTCGGACCTTCCGGTACTGAGCATTTACCGTATGTGGCCGATTTGTATGAGCGCGGTTTATCGCTCAACGTCATGTCAAAATCATTTGGCCTGCCGGGCCTGCGTATCGGCTGGATTGCATGTGAAGATACCGAGCTTCTCTCCAGGATGGAGCGCCTGAAACACTACCTGTCTATTTGTAACTCCGGTCCCAGTGAGCGCCTGGCGAAGATCGCCCTGCAGAATCGCGACAAGTTGCTTGCACGCAATTGCGCTATCGTGGACGAAAATCTGCCCAAGTGGGAGGCCTTCTTTCAAAACCATCAAGACCTGTTCGAGTGGTATCAACCGGATGGATCTTGCACGGCTTTTCCCAGGTACAGAGGGCCTGATGGCGTTGAAAATTTTACCCGCGCTCTGGTAGAAGAGAGCGGTGTGTTGTTGCTGCCAAGTACTATCTACCGGTCGGAACTTGGCGAGACGCCGACAGACCGTTTCAGGCTGGGATTTGGTCGCAAAGGTCTGGACGAAGGCTTAGCCGCCATGGATGCCCATGTTTCCAGCAGGTACAAGTAAGTCGGAGGTGAAAAGGCATTGAAGAAAACACTCCTGATCGCACTGGTCGTCATTGCTGTAGCCGGCATTGTTTTCGCCGGCCTGATTACCCGCGACGGTGAATTGGTAACACCCGAGGGAACGGGTACTGTGGTATTGGACGCTGGCGAATTTGAAGCATTTCCGCTGCCGGATTACGCAGCACAACATATTGGCGATGGGTACAAGAGCTATTTCGTCGAGGTGGAACCGGGGATTAAGGTTCACGTGCTTGAAGTCGGTTCCGGCTTCCCCGTATTTCTGCAACATGGCAATCCGACATCCGGCTTTCTGTACCGCAAGGTGGTTGAAGAACTGCCCACTGATCGGCTTCGTGTAATCATGCCGACCCTGGTGGGCCTGGGCTTTTCCAGCAAGATCCCCGCAAGCGAGCATACGCTCGACAACCATATCCGCTGGATAAACAGCGTTCTGGTGGAATTGAAGTTGACCGAGCTTGTCTACGGGGGCCAGGATTGGGGCGGGCCAGTTGGCATGGGGGCGCTCGCGCTCTCACCGGAGCTGATCAGGGGGGCGGTGTTGTTGAACACCGGATTCAATGCACCGACAGAGGAAGCTGACCTTTCCACAGCACACGCAACAGCCAAAACGCCGGTGGTCGGTGAATTACTGCTGGAGGTCTTTGTTTCGATATTCGATCGCTTGCAAGCGGTGCAGGGCGATCCTGATTCCATTTCGGCGGATGTATCGGAGCTCTATGCCAGGCCGGTGCTGGAAAGCGGCAATGCCAAAGCGCCACTGGCTATGATGCGCATGGTTCCCGACGGGCCGAATCACCCAAGTGCGGCGGCAATGCGCGTGATCGAGGAGTATGTCCAGGGGCTTGATATTCCCGCTGAGATTGTCTGGGGAATGAACGACCCGATTCTGGGCAGGGGGCTGCCCAGGATGAAGCAGAATTTCCCGAAGGCACCGGTCACTGAAACAGAAGGCGGGCATTTTCTACAGGAGGAAGTTCCCGTGGAAATCGCCGCGGCCCTGCTGCGGGTTATTGACCAGGTTCAACAGGAGGAAGATTGAGAGGCCCGGTATTCGCATGATTGATCTCCGCTCGCGAAGGAATCGACTCCTGACGCCCTACCTGGGCTTTGTCTTACTCTTTTTCTCTTGCGGTGCGGCCGCGAGCACAGACCAGGCCCAGGGACAGCTGGGATGGCTGCTCGCATTACTGGTTATTTGTGCCTTGCCAATAATCCTGTTGAACCTTTCACTTCATTCGGAAATTAAACGCGCAGACCCAACTGCCGGAAGTTCAGGACTTAAACAGGCCCTGATTTCCTCCCTGCTGTTCACACCTATCGAAGCCGCGTTGGTTTTGCCTGCGATTAACCTGGCGATTGCTACGCGTATCTTGCGAAGCGAAAGTCCGCCCCTATGCCGGAGGCCGCCCGACAAATAGCATGAGAATCAGCCACTACCTCTACAACGCGTTCATCATTGAAACATCAGACAAAAAGATCGCTATTGATCCCGGGGCGCTGTTTTTACACTTCTTCAGGTTAACTACGCTGATTCCGAAAACCGAATGGGAGGACATCACCCATATCTTCGCCACACATGGTGATCCGGACCACTACTGGCATGCAGATCGAGTAGCAAGAGCATCTGGTGCACACTTTGTGTGCAACAGCACCATGGTCAGGACAATCGAGGGGGTAGAGTATCTTCTCGGGCCGCGTTCGAAAGGCCTGTCGTTTACAGCTCGTCTGGACAATGTGGTAACCATCGATGTGGGTGGCGAAACTGAAGTCGGGGGCATCAATGTTCGTGGGCTGAAGGCCACTCACGGCACCCTTCTGCTCAAGATAGGCCCATTCTCAACGGCTGTAACTCCCGGGCCGGACGAGCGGGTCGGATGGGGCGCCATCGGCTACAGTCTCGAGCTGGAGGGAAAGACCATCGTCAACCTCGGCGACACCCTGTTACACACCAGCGAGTGGGAAACTGTGCGCAGGCCCGACGTGTTGATGATTCCCATAGGCGGCGAGGCAATTCACAACACCATGGACGTAAACGATGCCTTGAAGGCCGTGGAAGCCATGCAGCCCAGGCTGGTTATACCCTGTCACTACAATTGCCCGGCATTCTTCACGCGCAAATACAACCCGGCCGATGCCTCGGCATTCAAATCCGAAGCCGAGAAACTGGGTTCGAACTGCGCGATACTGGGCAGGGGTGATTCGATTAGTATCTGACCCGGTGCCGGTGAGGCGAATGAGTTGTGAGAAGAGTCGTAATTTTTGGAAACTCAGGATCAGGCAAGTCAACGCTGGCAAAGGAGATCGCTGAGCGGGAACAACTTTCCCACCTCGACCTGGATACTCTTGCCTGGCTGCCAGATTCCCCACCGGAGAGAAGGCCTCTGCAGGAGTCGGAACAAGATATAGCTGGATTCGTTGAATCACATGAAGGCTGGGTTATCGAAGGTTGTTACGCCGATCTGATCAATATGGTACTGCCTGAATCAACAGAGATCTTTTTCATGGATCTTTCCATCGATGATTGTATTGCCAACACAAAGAGCAGGCCCTGGGAACGCCACAAGTACGGTTCCAAAGAGGCCCAGGACGCGAACCTGCCAATGCTGATTGAGTGGATTTCCCAGTACCGGGAAAGAGAAGGCCCCTTCTCCAGAACGGAACATGAGGCGCTTTTTGAAACCTACCCCGGAAAGAAGACCCTGGTTACGAGTAATGATCGAAAAACCTCGTAGCCACTGGCGCAGTCACAGCGGAGCGAGTCGATTATCCCATTCCTGCTGTAGATCGCCTCAAAGTGCCTCAGCCAGCAACTCGTAGTAATCCGTCGGTTCCTCCTCACGCCGGTAGCCGCAGCGTGTAGGCCGGTTGCCCGTATGGCTGAAGCCCGTATTGAGCAGCACCTTGCTCGATGCCGGGTTGCGTGAGAGCACCTTGGCGTAGATTCGCCGCAGGCCCAGCTCACCGAAGCCGTAATCCAACAAGGTCTGCACGGCGGCGGTCGCAATCCCGCGACCCCAGTAGGGCACACCCACCCAGTAACCGATCTCGGCCTCGCCGTCTTCGATATCCATCAGCGAAACGGCACCGGCCAGCTCACCGGTGTCCGCCAGGGTGATGGCATAGGCGAGCTTGCTGCCCGTGGCCGTCTCTTCCGCCACCGAGCCTATCCAGCGCTCGGCCTCGCCATCCAGGTAGGGATGGGGGATGCTGGCAGTAGTATCGGCAATACGCTCATCACCGGCGAGTCGCTGCACATCTACAGCGTCGGCCGGTTCAAAGGCGCGCAGTAACAGTTCCTTGCTGACCAGATCAGGTTGCTTCACTCGATCTCCGGTATACAACAGAATGTTCCATTTTCGAACAAGGGAGTGGTCCGGGCAATGCCAGGGCCACTCCGGTGTCGTTTTCGGTGCACGGCGATAGAGGTTCATTGTGCAAGCTTCCCTTTGAGCCGCTCCTTCACCGCCGCCACATGGGCAGCCTCGTCACTGCCGCCGAGGCGATGCAGTTCCCGTTTCAGGGGATCTTCATCGAGGCGCTGTGCGACTTCCTTGACCCCGGCTTCGAGATCGCGGCTGCCGGCAATCTGCTCGCTGATACCCGCACGGGTCCGTCGCAGGGCCTGCAGGCGGCCATTCAGCGTATCGATGCTGGCTGCATTACCCGCTGCCATGCTCTTGGCCTGGCTGCTCATCAGCTTGAGGTCACGGCGGTGCTGCTTGATCTCGCTGATCAGCTGGCGCAGGGTGACTTCGAGTTCCCTGATGCGCAGGGTTAGCTCGGCCAACTGGATTTCGAGTTGGTGCTGCTGGTTTTCAGCGGCGGCGATTTCCTCTGCCGCCAGTTCCAGCAATGCATCATCGCGATCCTCGGCCGGTACCCGCTGCAGCTGTTCCTCACGGCGGGTGATAGTGGATTTCACGATTTCCAGTTCGCGCTCCAGTTCATTGCGGTTGGCGATCATGGTGGCCATGGCATCCCGGCGCCGGGTCAGTAACTGCTCGGCGTCGATGATCTCCTGTTCATAGATACGGATGGCGTTGGCATCGAGGATCACCTCGGCCGCGCCCCGGGCATTCGCCCGGAACAGGGTATTCAGTTTTCGCATAACAGACATGTCGGCAACCTCCCTATACATTGAGTTCGTTCATGATTTTCGAGGTGCGCGCCTCACTGATCTTGTTGTGCACGCGTTGCGACTCATGCTGATCGCGCAGGGTCTTGGACATAGTGATTGTTGCGAACACCATGAACAGGGACGAGATCGCAAAGTAGCCTTTAACGACCAGGTCGCCCGGGATCAGGAAAATGCCAATGGTGGTGGCGGCGATGGAAAGTGCGAATGCCGCCTTCACGAAGAAGTTCCATTGGGGTGAATTACCGCTGATATCGTAATGGTCCATGTCGAGTCCTCCTGTTGTGATCGACGGGACCAGTATTGACCAGGGATTTACACAGCGCTACCTCAACCTGAAAAGAGCCACTTCAGGCCACATTAGGTACTATTTAGTGATACTTACCGCTCTGTAGTGCCCGCTCGCACCCGCTCCTTGCGGCGAAAGGGCGTGAAGCCACGGTAGTGCCAGTCGCGCAGCGCCAGGGCCACCGTGCAGCCGAATTTCTGGCCCATGGGCAGGGCTGCATCCTCCTGGTTGAGCAGGTCGAAATCCCGGGCCAGGCGCTCCATCTTGCGTTGCAGCTCCTGGTTGGAGGCTTTCGAAAGCATGCCGTTGAGCACCACCAGCATGTGATCTTCCCGGTCGAAGCGGGTGGCGAAGAAGTCCCGCTGAATAGCCTCCAGGAACACCCGCTCGATCGGACCATTGGGCAGCCAGCCAAAATTGGGCGCCAACAGCAGCTTGATGCGGTTATTGGGCAGCAATTCGATCATGCGCAGGCGATCCAGCCGCGCCAGCATCTGTATGAGTTCAGCCTCTTCGAAGCGGTAAAACTCCAGCAGGTTGTCGAAGGACCAGCGATTGAGCACGCACACGGTAATAAGCAGGAAGCCCAGGTCCTCGGCAATCTCGGTTTCCTGCTCGGCGGTCAGCGCCTGCAGACGGCCCCGGTCTTCTTCCATGCGTTTGACCAGGTCGGAAATATCCATGCGTGCCAAAGAACAAATCGCATCCAGCTCAGACAGGCTAAACTCTTTACGGGAGAACTTGCGTTTCACCGAGGATTCCGACAATTGGAGAGCGGCGGCAACCTGCGTATATTTAATGCCTGCGGCTTTGAGCGACGCCTTGAGGGTTTCTACCAGGGAACTGACCTGAGCCATAGCAATAGACCTTATGGATTGGTATCAAATAATAATACCTGAAGGTGAACAGAAAGCGACTGTTACGGAAAAAGTGGCAATTGGAGGCACCATTACCCACTGTGACCCTCAAGACGCTTTCCCTGAATGGAGACAAGTATGTCCCGACTGACCCAAATTAGCGGCTACGCGCCCTACATGATCATCGTGTTCCTGAACGCCTTCGTCGACCTGGGCCACAAGATCATCATCCAGAACACGATCTTCAAGACCTACGACGGCCAGGAACAGGTGGTGCTCACCGCCATCGTCAATGCGCTGATCCTGATTCCCTTTATCCTGCTGTTCTCCGCCGCCGGCTTCCTCTCGGACAAGTACGACAAGCCGCGGGTTATCAAGTACTCCGCACTGGCGGCCGTGGTCGCGACCCTTCTGATTACCGCCAGCTACTACATGGGCTGGTTCTGGGCCGCATTTGGCCTGACCCTGGTATTGGCTATCCAGAGCGCCATCTACAGCCCGGCCAAGTACGGATACATAAAAGAGCTGGTAGGCGGGGAAAACCTGGCCACCGCCAACGGCACCGTGCAGGCGGTCACCATCACCGGCATCCTGCTGGGCACCTTCGTGTTCTCCGGCCTGTTCGAGGGATTGCTGCCGGATCGCATGGACATGAGCACCGCCGAGATCATGACCATGATCGCCCCCATCGGCTGGGTGCTGGTAACACTGGCCGTCATCGAGTGGCTGTTTACCTTCCGCTTGCTGAGCAAGCGCGAAACCGCGGCAGAAATGGAATTTGAGCTGCAGAAGTATTTCCGCCTGCACTACCTCAAGAGCAACCTGGCGATCGTTCGCGAGAAACACGCCATCATCATGTCGATCTTTGGCCTGGCCACCTTCTGGGCGATTTCCCAGGTAATGCTGGCGGCCTTTCCGGCTTTTGCCAAGGAATCCCTGGCGGTGACCAATACGGTCGTCATCCAGGGGATTCTCGCCTGCGCCGGCCTCGGCATCATGCTGGGCTCAGTGATCGCCGGACGCGCCTCGCGCAACTATATCGAAACCGGCCTTATCCCCCTGGGCGCGCTGGGCGTCTCCTTGCTCATAGCCATGATCCCGGGCCTGTCCAGCACCTTCGCCATGGGCCTGGCCTTCCTCGGGGTGGGCATGATGGGTGGCCTGTTTATCATCCCGCTCAATGCCCTGATCCAGTTCTATGCCCGCGAACACCAGCTCGGCACCATCCTCGCCGGCAACAACTGGATCCAGAACGTGGCCATGCTCGGCTTCCTGGTGCTCACCGCCGTGTTCGCCCTGTGGGGCATCGACAGCGTCGGCTTGTTTTACATCCTCACGGGCGTGGCCATCATCGGCACCGGCTTCACGGTGTACGAACTACCGCAATCCTTCGCCCGGATCCTGGCCTCGTTTATTCTCAAGCGCCGCTACCGCATCAAGGTGCTGGGTTTCGAACACCTGCCCCAGTCCGGTGCGGCGCTGCTGCTGGGTAACCATATTTCCTGGATCGACTGGGCCCTGGTGCAGATCGCCTGCCCGCGCCCGGTGCGTTTCGTGATGCTCAAACGCATCTATGAGACCTGGTACCTGAAGCCCTTCTTCAAGCTGTTCGGGGTGGTACCCATCGCCGCCGGACAGAGCAAGGGCTCCCTGGAAACCATCAACGAGCTGCTGAAAAAAGGTGAGGTGGTGTGCCTGTTCCCCGAGGGTGCGATCAGCCGCAACGGCCAGCTGGGCAAGTTCCACAGCGGTTACGAGCGCGCCGTCGAAGGCGTGGACAATGGTGTGATCGTGCCGTTCTACCTGCGCGGGCTCTGGGGCAGCAAGTTTTCCCGGGCTGACGAGGGACTGCGCGACCAGCGTGCCCCGTCACTGCGCCGGGATATCATCGTCGCCTTCGGTAAACCCCTGCCGCTTGCCACCACCGCCGACAATCTCAAACAGAAGGTTTTCGATCTCTCCATTACCGCCTGGGAGGCTTACACCAAGACCCTCGATCCCCTGCCCCTGGCCTGGTTGCGGACCGTACGCCGGGATCGCAACGATGTCTGCTGCGTCGATGCCACCGGTATCAAACTCACCCGGCGCCGTTTCGCCGCTGCAACCCTGACCTTTGCCAAGGCCATGAAACTCGACCCCGAGGCGGAGAATGTGGGCCTGTTGCTGCCCGCCGCCAATGCCGCGGCCATCGCCAATATGGCGGTAATGCTGAAAGGTCGCGCTGCGGTCAACCTGAACTTCAGTGCGCCGACGGAATCGGTGCGTGCCGCCATCGCCGAGGCCGGTATTCGCCAGGTGTTTACCTCGCGCCAGTTCGAGACGCGCTTACAGGCCCGCGGTGTCGATTTCCAGGGCATGCTCGAAGGCGTGGAAATCCATTACATGGAGGATATCCGTGAACAGATCGCGAAGTGGCGCCTGATCTCGAACCTGGTCCAGGTCTCGATCCTGCCGGCGCGAATGGTCTACGCCATTCACGGCAAACGGGTCAGCCTGGAGGACCCGGCGGCGATCCTGTTCAGTTCCGGTTCCGAGGGCAAACCCAAGGGCGTGGTGCTGTCGCACCGCAATATCCAGTCCAACTGCAAGCAGATATCCGACGTGCTCAATACCCGGGTCGACGATGTGGTAGTGGCATCCCTGCCGCCATTCCATGCCTTTGGCCTGACGGTGACACTGATCATGCCGCTGATCGAGGGTGTGCCGATCGCCTGTCACCCGGACCCCACCGATGTACTGGGCATCGCCCAGACCGTGGCCAAGTACCGCGGCACCATACTGTTCGGCACGGCGACCTTCCTCAACCTTTACGCCCGCAACCGCAAGGTGGACCCGATCCTGCTGGAACCGCTGCGGATCGTGGTGGCCGGGGCCGAGAAGCTGCCGGAAAAAGTGCGTCACGATTTCCAGCTCAAGTTCAACAAGTACATACTCGAGGGTTACGGCGCCACGGAAACCACACCGGTGGCCAGCGTCAATGTGCCCAATGCTGTAGACACTAACGACTGGAAGATCCAGGTGGGCCAGCACGAGGGCAGTGTCGGCCTGCCGCTACCCGGCACCAGCTTCAAGATCGTCGACCC
>Ga0056115_1000039_pt1 | contig 73370 bp, 72 predicted proteins | sample WorMetOlspDAHAB1_FD_77007 | JGI IMG/M metagenome (GOLD analysis project Ga0056115, IMG submission 77007) | Marine gutless worms symbiont microbial communities from Max Planck institute for Marine Microbiology, Germany - Olavius sp. DAHAB.1 ...
CCTGCAAACCCACTACCCGGATCACCCCCTGCTCAGGATCCTGCTCAGCCAGGGCTACCCGGGTTTCGCCGATGAGCTATTGCAGCAGCGTCGGCAATCCGGACTCCCGCCCTTCGGCCAGTTGCTGATGGTACGCGCCGAGGCCACAGACATGCGCCTGGCCGAGGATTTCCTGCAACAGCTGCGACGCGGAACCGAGAAGAAACAGCCCGCGGGGGTGCAACTGATCGGCCCCCTGCCTGCACCGATGCAGCGCAGGAGCGGTCGTTACCGCGTGCAACTATTGCTGGGCAGCCAATCCCGCTCGGCGACCCAACGGGCGGCGGAAACTATCGTCGAGCTTGCCGAAAACCTGCCCGCCGGCAAACGCCTGCGCTGGTCCCTGGACGTTGATCCGCTGGATACCTATTGAGGCGGACACCCTGTAGCCAATGCCGGTCGATACAGGGATAATAGCCCGCCCCAACGATCTTGAACCGATATAGATGAAGCAACACCTGAGCGAGCTCATTCACCAGGCGCTGGACAGTCTTGTCCAGGCCGGGACATTGAGCGGCGAGATTAACGCGCAGATCCAGATAGATCGCAGCCGCGACAAGGAACACGGCGATATGGCCAGCAATATTGCCCTGGCGCTGGCCAAGTCCGCCGGTATGCCGCCGCGCCAGCTGGCACAATTGATCTGCGACTCCCTGCCGGAGTCGCCATCGGTCAGCAAGACTGAGATCGCGGGGCCGGGTTTTATCAATTTCTTTCTCACCGATGAGAGCAATACCGCCATCGTTGCCACCATCCTGCAACAGGGTGAGCGCTTCGGTCGCAATGACAGCGGGCAGGCACAGAAAGTACAGGTCGAATTCGTCTCGGCCAATCCCACCGGCCCGCTGCATATCGGCCATGGTCGCGGGGCCGCGGTAGGCGACTGCATCGCAAGGCTGCTCGAGGCAACTGGCTGGGATGTCAGCCGCGAGTTTTACTACAACGATGCCGGTGCCCAGATCGAAAACCTGGCGCGCTCCGTGCACGCCCGTTGCCACGGTCGCACCCCGGATGACCCGGAGTGGCCGGCAGATGGTTACCGCGGCGACTATATCTCCGACGTCGCCGAACAGTACCTGGCCGGCGCGCGCGTTGACGCCGAAGACAAACACGTTACCGCTGCTGCCGACCCCGAGGACCTGGACGCTATCCGGGAGTTTGCCGTTGCCTTCCTGCGTCGCGAGCAGGATCTGGACTTGAAGGCCTTCGGTGTCGAATTCGATGTCTTTTTTCTGGAGTCCTCGGTTTACGAATCCGGCGATGTAGAGACCACCGTGCAGCGTCTCGTGGACGGCGGACACACCTTCGAGCAGGATGGCGCCCTGTGGCTACGCACCACCGACTTCGGCGATGACAAGGACCGGGTCATGCGCAAATCCGATGGCAGCTATACCTATTTCCTGCCCGATGTAGCCTATCACCACAATAAGTGGCAGCGCGGCTTCACCCGGGTGATCGACGAACAGGGAGCCGACCACCACAGCACCGTAACCCGGGTCAGGGCGGGGCTGCAGGCACTGGATGAAGGTATTCCCGAGGGCTGGCCGGAGTACGTGCTGCACCAGATGGTCACCGTGATGCGCGGCGGCGAGGAGGTCAAGCTGTCAAAACGGGCCGGCAGTTATGTCACCCTGCGCGACCTGATCGACGAGGTGGGCCGCGACGCCACACGCTATTTCCTGGCGGCCCGGGCACCCAGTTCCCAGCTGACTTTCGACATCGACCTGGCCCTGGCCCAGTCCAACGACAACCCTGTCTACTATATCCAGTACGCCCATGCCCGGGTGTGCAGCGTCATGCGTAAATTGCAGGAGCAGGGTCTGACCTGGACGACAGAGTCTGGTATCGCCAGCCTGGACCAGCTCACCGAGGACAGCGAAAAGACCATATTGCGGCGCCTGGATCGCTATCCTGAGGTTGTCGCCCAGGCGGCTGGAAAATCCGAGCCCCACGCCATCGCAAACTACCTCCGCGAGCTGGCCGGCGATTTTCACAGCTGGTACAACGCCCACAAGATGTTGGTTGAAGATACCGCGGTAAGAGATGCCCGGCTGGGGCTGTCCGAGGCTGTCAGGCAGGTGATTGCCAATGGCTTGTCGCTATTGGGTGTCTCGGCGCCGGAGAGTATGTAAGCCATGACCAAGGATTTCGCCAGGGCAAAGCGCAGCGGCGGCAAGCCGAGGCAAGCGAATGCCAGTACCCGCTCCCCGAAAAGCAAAGAGTCGGCGCCCTGGCTGTGGTTTGTCGGCGGCCTGGCCTGCGGTATCTTCATAAGCGGCCTGAGTTGGCTGGCCTTCCAGGATCCGGGCGGGGTCGAGCTCGCATCCCCGGAAGCCGGCGACAAAGCTGTGGCGGAGAACAAGTCCCCCAGTCCGCGATTCGATTTCTACACCCTGCTGCCAGAGCAAACCATCAAGGTCGAGGTCGATACCCCCAGGGAGACTGGCTCCTCCCAGTCAGAGGAGCAGTACGTGTTGCAGGCCGGCTCCTTCAAGAAAGCGGAAGACGCCGACCGGCGCCGGGCAGAGTTGCTGCTCCTGGGCCTGGATGCCCATGTGGAAGAGGCGAAAGGTGACAATGGCCGCTGGTTCCGGGTTTACATCGGTCCCTTCCAGTCCCGCTCCAAACTGGCCAAGGCACGCAGCCTGACAGCCCAGCAGGGCATAGACACACTGTTGCTGAAGCGGCCCCGCCCGGCGCGGGGCTGACGGGCGCGCGCGGAATCGCGTGCCCGAGGCTTGATTTCACACGCGCAAGCCCCCATATCCGAGAAATACTGCAGGAGGCCCCCAGTGGAACAATACCGAGGTACAACAATCCTGTCCGTGCGACGCGGCGACCGTGTGGTCATCGGTGGCGACGGCCAGGTTTCTCTTGGCAATACCATCATGAAAGGCAATGCGCGCAAGGTTCGGCGCCTGTACGGTGACAAGGTACTGGCGGGCTTTGCCGGCGGCACCGCCGATGCCTTCACCCTGTTCGAGCTGTTTGAGGCCCAACTGGAAAAGCACCAGGGGAATCTGGTGCGCTCGGCGGTGGAACTCGCCAAGGCCTGGCGCACCGAGCGAGCCCTGCGCCGGCTGGAGGCCCTGCTGGCAGTGGCGGACAAAAAAACCTCGCTGATCATCACCGGCAACGGCGACGTGATCGAGCCCGAGGATAACCTCATAGCCATCGGGTCCGGCGGGCCCTTTGCCCAGTCTGCGGCGCGCGCCCTGCTGGATAATACCGAGCTGTCGGCGGCAGACATCGTGGAAAAAGGTTTGAGCATCGCCGCCGACATCTGCATCTACACCAACCACAACCGCATCATCGAAGAACTGGATTGCACGCAGGACTGACATGTCGAATATGACACCGCGAGAAATCGTACACGAACTGGACAAACATATTGTGGGCCAGGACCAGGCCAAGCGCGCGGTGGCTATCGCCCTGCGCAACCGCTGGCGTCGCCTGCAACTGGACGATGAACTGCGCGCGGAAATTACTCCCAAGAATATCCTCATGATCGGCCCCACCGGTGTCGGCAAGACGGAGATCGCCCGACGCCTGGCCCGGCTTGCCAACGCGCCCTTTATCAAGGTCGAAGCGACCAAGTTCACCGAGGTCGGTTACGTGGGGCGGGATGTCGAGTCGATTGTGCGGGACCTGGTCGATGTCTCGATAAAAATGCTGCGGGAGCAGGAAATGGAGAAAGTGCGCTTCCGGGCCGAGGAGGCGGCGGAAGAGCGCATACTCGATGTACTGTTGACTCCCGCACGCCAGGAAGGCGAGAGCGAGGAGTCCTCAACCCGCCAGCTGCTGAGGAAAAAGCTGCGCGAGGGCGACCTCGACGACCGGGAGGTCGAGCTGGAACTGAGCAGTACGCCCATGGGTGTCGAGATTATGGCGCCACCCGGCATGGAGGAAATGACCAGCCAGTTGCAAAGCATGTTCTCCAATCTTTCGGGGCAGCAGAAAAAAACCCGCAAGGTGACCGTCAAGTCCGCCTTCGAGCACCTGCGCGACGAGGAAGCTGCCAAGCTGGTCAACGAGGACGAACTCAAACAGCGTGCGCTCAACAATGCCGAACAAACCGGTATCGTATTTCTCGACGAACTGGACAAGGTTGCCAAGCGCGGCGAAACCTCGGGTGCCGACGTCTCCCGTGAGGGTGTACAGCGCGACCTGCTGCCGTTGATCGAGGGCTGCACAGTCAGCACCAAGTACGGCATGATCAAGACCGACCATATCCTGTTCGTGGCCTCCGGCGCCTTCCACCTCTCCAAACCCTCGGACCTGATCCCCGAACTGCAGGGTCGCCTGCCCATACGAGTCGAGCTGGCGGCACTCAGCCCTGAGGACTTCGAGCGCATTCTGCGCGAACCCGATGCCTCTCTCACCGAGCAGTACCAGGCACTGCTCGGCACCGAGGGGCTGCTACTCGAGTTCAGCGAAGACGGCATCACCCGGATTGCGGAAATCGCCTGGCAGGTCAATGAGCGCACGGAAAACATCGGCGCTCGGCGCCTGCACACTGTCATGGAACGCTTGCTGGAAGAGGCCTCCTTCAGCGCCACTGACAGCAGCCTGCAGGACGCCACCCTGATGATTGACGCTGCCTATGTGGACGAGCATCTTGGCGAACTCAGCCAGGACGAAGACCTGTCGCGGTTCATTCTCTGAGTACCGGTGTGAAGATTCCCGCCTCCGTCAATTTGCACAGTCAGTCCCGCACACTGGAGCTGGCCTACGAAGACGACGAGCGCTATGAGCTGAGCTGCGAGCTGCTGCGGGTATGCTCTCCTTCGGCGGAGGTTCGTGGCCACGGGCCGGGCCAGGAGGTGCTCCAGGCCGACAAAAAAAACGTTGGCATCGACGAAATCAAGGCAGTGGGTAATTACGCGCTACAGCTCTGCTTCGACGACGGCCACGATACCGGTATTTACAGCTGGGACTATCTCTACGATCTCTGCCAGAATCGGGAGCGTTACTGGGAGAAATACCTCGCCGCTTTACATGCCGCCGGTGCCAGCCGCGATCCCGATGTACAGGTAGTCAGAATCGATCTCTGAGCTCTCCGGCCAACAAAACGCTACAATAGACAGGCAGTACCGAGAGATGAGCGCATGAGCGACGAAGAAAAAACCCATTTTGGTTATCAGCAAGTAGAACAGGAAGCGAAGGCCGGCCTGGTCGCCCAGGTATTTCATTCCGTCGCCGACCGCTACGACCTGATGAACGACCTCATGTCGGCGGGCATACACCGGGTCTGGAAGCGTTTTACCATAGAGGTAAGCGCGGTTCGCCCCGGGCACCGGGTGCTGGACATCGCCGGCGGTACCGGCGACTTAACAGCGCGATTCTCGGAACTGGTGGGCAAGGACGGCGAGGTGATTCTCGCCGACATCAATGAATCCATGCTGCGGGTCGGCCGCGACAGGATGATCGACGGCGGGCACAGCGGCAATATCGAATACGTGCAGGCCGACGCCGAGGAACTCCCCTTCCCGGACAATCACTTCGACATCGTCAGCATCGCCTTCGGCCTGCGCAACGTGACCGACAAGAACCGGGCCCTGTGCTCCATGTTAAGAGTCCTGAAACCCGGTGGCCGCCTGCTGGTGCTGGAATTTTCCAAGCCCGGCAATGAAGTCTTGAGCCGCGCCTACGATACCTATTCCTTCAAGGTCTTGCCCGTGCTGGGCAAACTGGTCGCCGGCGATAGCGACAGCTACCAGTACCTGGCGGAATCCATTCGCATGCACCCCGACCAGGAAACCCTGCTGGAGATGATGGAGAACGCCGGTTTCAGCAATTGTGAGTTCTTCAATATGACCGGCGGCATCGTTGCACTGCACCGGGGCCTGAAGGCCTGATATGGCAGTCATCAACCCGACCCTGCATACCGGCGCCATCGCGACGCTGGAGGCAGCGGCCAACCGGGCCCTGTCCCTGGACCCTACAGGCGCCGAGCGTCTCGCTGCCCTCTCGGGCAAAGTCTTCCGCCTAGATTGCACCAGTCCGGAGCTGGATATCTACCTGGTTCCCGAGGCGGGCAAGCTGAAGTTCATGGGCTACTGGGATGGTGAGGTCACCACGGCGATCCGCGGCAGCGCCGCGGATTTCGCTGACCTGGCCGGCGCCAGCGACCCCACTACAGCACTGATCAACGGGGCCATCGAACTGGAGGGAGACAGCGCCCCGCTGATCGAGTTGCAACAGGTAATTTCCGGCCTGGACCTGGACTGGGAGGCGCCCCTGGTGGATACCTTCGGCGATATCGCCGGGCACCAGTTGGCTGAAGGTCTGCGTGGCTTGTTCAGCTGGGGCCGGCAGGCAAGCGCCAGCATCAGTCGGCAGCTGGAGGAATTTATCCACGAGGAGGCGCGCCTGTCGCCACCGCGACAGGAAGTGGAGGATTTCTACACCGACCTGGAGCAGCTCAATCAACGGGTGGACAGGCTGCAGGCGCGCATGCGCAAACTCGCGGACCAGATTCGGGCGAGGGCTTCCTGAGATGACTCGCTTGCGCCGGCTTGCCAGGATCACCCGGGTGTTCAGTCGCTACCGGCTGGACAGCTTTATCGACCTGGAGCGTTTGCCGCGGCTGCCGCGCTGGCTGTTGAAAGCCGCCCCCTGGCGGCTGCTACCTGCGGGGGATGAATCCCGCGGGCAAAGGTTGCGCATGGCTCTCGAGGAGCTGGGACCGGTCTTCATCAAATTCGGGCAAATGCTGTCCACCCGCCGCGACCTGCTGCCGGAGGATATCGCCGACGAGCTGGAAAAATTGCAGGACGACGTTCCGCCCTTCGGCCAGGACGAGGCGATCGCAATTATCGAGCAAACCCTGGGCGCACCGGTGACCGAGCTCTTCGCCAGTTTCGACGCCGAACCGATGGCCTCGGCCTCAGTTGCCCAGGTACACGCGGCCACCTTAAACAGCGGCGAGGAGGTCGTGGTAAAAGTTGTCCGGCCCGGGATAGAAAAAATCATCCGCCAGGACATCGCCCTGCTCTATACGCTCGCCCGCCTGCTGCAGCGTTATTCCCCGGATGGCCGCCGCCTGCGCCCGGTTGAGGTGGTCAGCGATTACGAGATCACCATCCTCGATGAGCTGGACCTGCAGCGGGAGGCCGCCAATGCCTCGCAGCTGCGACGCAATTTCGAGGACAGCTCCCTGGTCTACATACCCGAGGTGTACTGGGACTACACCCGCCCCAATGTCTTCGTGATGGAACGGATCGAGGGTATTCCGGTGACAGACCTGGAGACTCTCAAGGCCCGGGGCACAGACTTGAAGCTGCTGGCGGAACGCGGTGTGGAGATTTTCTTTACCCAGGTGTTCCGGGACAGCTTTTTTCATGCCGACATGCACCCGGGCAACATATTCGTAGATGCCAGCGACCCGGCCGACCCCACTTATATCGCCGTCGACTGCGCGATCATCGGTACGCTCAGCGACTTCGACCAGTACTACCTGGCGCGCAACCTGCTGGCGATTTTCCAGCGCGACTACCGCGAGTGCGCCCAGTTACACGTGGAATGCGGCTGGGTACCGCCGGGGACCCGTGTACACGAGTTCGAGTCCGCCATGCGAGCCGTCTGCGAGCCCGTATTCGAGAAGCCCATAGCGGAAATCTCCTTCGGACAGCTGTTGATCTACCTGTTCCAGACGGCCCGCCGCTTCAACATGGAAATTCAGCCCTCCCTGGTGTTATTGCAGAAAACCCTGCTCAACATCGAGGGCCTGGGTCGCCAGCTGTACCCGCAACTGGATTTATGGACCACGGCACAGCCCTTCCTGGAGAACTGGGTAACGCAGCGTTACTCGCCCCAGGGCATTCTCGAGCGCCTGCAGCGCAACGCCCCCTCCTGGCTGGAGCAGCTTCCCCAGCTACCGGAAGCGGTGTTCGAGAGTTTGCAACACACCCGGGAGCTGGACTCCCAGGCCCACCGCCAACAGCAGCGCCTGGACCAGTTGCAACGCCAGATACAGCGTGAGGACAGCCAGCGCAAGAGGCTGGTGGTTGCCATTCTGGTATTCGGCGCAGCGGCGGCGACGGCCGTCCCGGAAGGCCTGCAGCAGCTGTCCCAGTGGCCCTTGCTGAGCTGGGGATTGCTCGGTATCGGCTTCTACCTGCTCTGGCCACGACCGCGCGCCTGAGCCAACAGCACAAGATTGGTGCGTGACAACCCCTGTGCGATAATGGCGGTTTGCGACGCAGACAAGCCATGAAACCCGACGACGCCATCCTCGATGAAGTGAACTGGAACCAGCAGGGCCTGGTGCCCGCTATCGCGCAGGACGCCGACAGCGGTGACGTGCTGATGCTGGCCTGGATGAATCGCGAGGCCCTGGCGAGCACCATCGAGCAGGGCCGCGCAGTGTACTGGTCCCGCTCGCGCCAGAAACTCTGGGCCAAGGGCGAGAGTTCGGGTCATGTGCAGATACTCAAAGACATCCGCCTCGACTGTGACCGCGATGCAATCCTGTTGAGTGTTGAACAACTCGGTGGCATCGCCTGTCACACCGGCCGTCGCCACTGCTTCATGCACAAGCTCGAGGATTCGAAATGGCAGGTCAGCGAGGCCGTCATCAAGGCTCCCGAGGACATTTACGGCGAGGGCGAATGAACGACGTTTTGCAACAACTGGACCGGATACTTGCGCAGCGACGCGATGCCGATCCCGATCAATCCTACGTGGCGAGCTTACACCAGGCCGGTCTCAATAAGATCCTGGAGAAGGTCGGGGAGGAATGTGTGGAAACCATCCTCGCGGCGAAAGAGTCACAAACCGGTGATAGTCACGATGATCTGATCCACGAAACCGCGGATCTGTGGTTTCATTGTCTGGTAATGCTGTCCCACCTGGGTGCTGACAGCAGCCAGGTTCTGGCTGAACTCAAGCAGCGCTTCGACATGTCGGGCCTGGAAGAAAAGGCGAGCCGCGGCCAGGCCGAAGAGCCTGCACCGGGACACTAGTAATAAGGAGGAGACAAGGATGGGTATAGGTGGAATAAGCGTTTGGCAATTACTGATTATCCTGGCCATCGTGATCATGCTGTTTGGCACCAAACGCCTGCGCACGCTGGGCAGCGACCTCGGAGCTGCCATCAAGGGCTTCCGTTCATCGGTGAAGGCTGATGAAGAAGAAGGCGCAAGCGAGGAGCAGACGCCGGAGGATTCGGCGCAGCTGAAAGAACAGGAAAATAAGCCCGAGTAGAGTCGACCGGGTCCCGCCATGTTCGATATCGGTTTCGCAGAGCTGCTGCTGGTCAGTGTCGTCGGCTTGTTGGTACTGGGGCCGGAACGGCTGCCCGGTGCGATTCGCACCATCAGTCTCTGGCTGGGCAAGTTGCGCCGCAGTTTCAATAGCGTTCGCGCCGAGATTGAGCGCGAGTTGCAGGCGGATGAAATCAAACAGGAATTACATAACCAGGCAGTCATGGAGAGCCTGAAGCAGGCGGAGAAAGACCTGCGCGGCGGCCTGGAAACACCTTACGACATCGGGGATATCGGCACCGAAAGCAGTGAGGAAAAGAAAGCCGACACCCCCGGGTCATGAGCACAGAAGACGAAAGCGAAGACACCCCACAGCCGTTGGTCGCCCACCTGACCGAACTGCGGGATCGTCTGCTGCGCAGTATCCTGGCCGTGTTACTGGTGTTCTGTGCCCTGTTTGCCTTTGCCAACGACATCTACGCCTATGTCTCGGAACCCCTGCGCGCGCTGCTGCCCGAGGGTTCGACAATGATTGCCACCGAAGTCGCCTCGCCCTTCCTGACACCCTTCAAGCTGACCATGGTCACGGCAGTCTTCCTCGCCATTCCCTATGTCCTGTACCAGCTGTGGAGCTTTGTGGCGCCGGGCATGTACCGCAACGAAAAGAAGCTGGCGATTCCACTGCTGGTGTCCAGCGTTCTGCTTTTCTATGCCGGTGCTGCCTTCGCCTATTTTGTGGTATTTCCACTGATATTCGGATTTTTCACCAGCGTGGGACCGAGCGATGTCACCATAATGACCGACATCAATCGCTACCTGGATTTCGTGCTCAAGCTGTTCTTCGCCTTCGGCCTGGCCTTCGAGATACCGATTGCCGCCGTGATCATGATTCGGGTGGGTGTCACCACCGCGGACGACCTCGCCCGCAAAAGACCCTATATCATTGTCGGCTGTTTCGTGCTGGGCATGTTGCTGACACCACCGGACATTATCTCCCAGTCCCTGTTGGCCGTACCCATGTGGCTGCTGTTTGAGGCGGGCGTCGTCTTCGGACGGATGATCACTCCGCAGGGTGAAAGCTCGCCATAAGTGCGGCATGGTCTGAGAGACGACTCCAGATGCCACCGCGCAGTAGTCGCGCGTCGTCCAGCTCAAGGCCGCGGTAGTAAATTCGATCCACGCGAAGCAGTGGCAGGGCAGCGGGAAAACTGCGCGCCGGCAAACCCTTGAGCTCGGCAATCACCTCCGAGAAACCCAGCTCGCCGCGAATGATCTTGTCGGCTTGCATGCGCCAGTCGTTGAAATCCCCGGCGAGGATGATGGGCTCCCCCTCCCGGCAGCGTTCGCGGATCAACTTGCGCAGCTGCTTGATCTGGAAGCGTCGCTCCCGGGCCAGCAGACCCAGGTGGGCGCAGATGAGATTAATGCCGGTATCGATCCGGCCGTAGAGAAGACCCCGGCTGGAGAAGCGCCAGCGACTGACGTCGTGGTTCTCCCACTCGGTAAAGGGGTGCTTGCTCAGGATCGCATTGCCGTGGTGACCGCTCTCGGCAATAGCATTCTTGCCGTAGGCATAATGGGTCCAGGTCTGGTCCGCCAGAAACTCGAACTGGCTTTCGGTGTCCGCCACATTGCTATGGCCGTAGCTCAGGTCGTGACCGACCACTTCCTGCAGGAAACAAATATCCGCATCAACGCTGCGGATGGCATCGCGCATGTCCTCCAGCTTGAAACGACGATTTGCCAGGCCGAAACCCTTGTGTATATTCCAGGAACAAACATGCAGTCCGCTATGGCTCATCTTTACATCCAGTAGCGCAAGGCGTACCACAGCCAGGAGGCCAGGCTGGGCTTTGGCGTTTGTTCGAGTTGCAGTTCACGGCCCTGTGCACAATCTCCAGCGATGACCTGTTCAAGCTGAGCCAGGGTCTCAGGCTCGCGTATTACCGCATCCAGTTCAAGGTCGTGCAGGGTGCTGCGGTAGTTCCAGTTGGAACTACCGACTATAGCAAACCGGTCGACCAGCAGCGCCTTGGCATGCAACACACCACCCTGAAACAGGAAAATCCGCGCACCTGCACGCAGCAGCTCCCGATAGTAGTGACTGCTGAGGCTGGGGAAAAAACCGACATCGGAAATATCCGGCAAGAGCAGCCGCACGTCCCTGCCGCGGCGGCAGGCCCGCAACAGGGCCCGCCGCAGGCCGGCGGTAGGGGCAAAATAGGCGCTGACCAGCCAAACCCGCTGTGTCGCCTGGGCAACGCTGCGGGCCACAAAACGATTCTTCAGGCGTCGCGCGCTCATACTGCGATTACTGAGATAGCGGGAGAGAAAGCCGCGATGAAACCTGGGGTTTTCCGAGGCCCAGATCAGGTCGAAGCTGGACACCAGGGAGCTGACATCCGGCCCGGCCAGCTCTACACCGTAATCGCGCCAACCCAGGCCGCCTGCTTCCTCGGGCAGGTGATCGAGCTTGATGTTGAAACTGCCCACCCAGGCGATCTCGTCGTCCACCACGCAGAGTTTGCGGTGATTGCGTCGGTTAATATTGAGCAGGAAGCGCATAAACTTGTGCAGGGGCCCGCCGCTGCGTCGCGACCAACGAAAGGTATCCGTGAGCCAGGGCAGGGGGTGATAGATCCTCACATGTACGCCGGTCTTGAACAGCTCCCGCGAAAGTTGCGCCCCGCTGGCCGCGGAACCCACGCCGTCCATTAGCACCCGCACCCGCACACCGCGGCGCGAAGCCGCTGACAGCGCCTCACGAAATCGCTCACCGAGGGCATCGTGTTCAAATATGTAGTATTCGAAATCGATGGTCCTCTTTGCCTGACCGATACAATCCAGCAAACGCTGAAAAAATAGCTCGGCCTCGACATATAGTCGCGAATGCTCCCACCGGGACTGCTGCTGGTTACTGTCAGCCATAGCCAGATTATAAGTCCATATGATTACCGGGATGGGGTCGGCCGCTCAAAGCTGCTAACCTGTCCCGCTATGGAATCAACACCGGGAAAAGTACGCAAGCTCTCGACACTGTTACAGTTGTTGCAGTTCGTGCGCCCCTACCGTGGCACCCTGCTGGCGGCATGTATCGCGCTGGTATTCACTGCCGTGGTGACCCTGGGCATTGGACAGGGCGTGCGCATTCTTATCGACGACGGCTTTTCCAGCGGCTCTGCCGAGCAACTAAAGGAAGCGGTCAAGTTTATACTCGGCCTCGCCCTGCTGATGGCACTCGGCACCTTCGTACGCTTCTACCTCGTGTCCTGGCTGGGGGAGCGCATCAGCGCTGATCTCCGCGATGCGGTATTCGCCAATATCATCGAGCTGCACCCGGCTTTTTTTGAATCGAATCGCAGCGGCGAAATCATGTCGCGTCTCACCACCGACACCACGCTGTTGCAAACGATCATAGGCTCTTCGTTCTCCATGGCCCTGCGCAGCAGTCTGACCCTGGTGGGTGCATTGATCATGCTGGTGGTCACCAATCTGAAGCTGACCGCCATGGTTCTGTCCGGCGTACCGCTGATACTGGTGCCAGTGCTCCTCTACGGGCGCCGCGTGCGCACCTTGTCCAATCAGAGTCAGGACTCCATCGCCCACGTGGGCAGCTACGCCGGCGAAGTGATACAGCACATAAAAACAGTGCAGAGCTACACACGCGAGGAATTCGAGAAAGCCGCGTTTTCCGAAGAAGTGGAGCGGGCATTTCTCATTGCCCGGCGCCGCATCCGGCAACGCGCCCTGCTGATCGCCGCTGTGATCCTGCTGGTGTTCGGCGGACTCTCGGGCATGATCTGGTCTGGTGGCAATGACGTGGTCAGCGGGCGCATGAGTGGCGGCGAGCTGGGTGCCTTCGTCTTCTACGCGATCATGGTAGGCGCCGCAGTGGCAACCCTATCCGAGGTCTGGGGAGAGTTGCAGCGCGCGGCGGGCGCCACGGATCGACTGATGGAACTCCTGCACGAAAAAAGCCTGATCGAGGAACCCCCGGGCGCGACATCCAGTACAGATGCAGCCACCAGCTCATTGCATATGCAGGCCGTTACATTCTGCTACCCCTCCCGTCCCGGTGTAAAAGCGCTGGACCGGCTCAGCCTCACCCTCGAACCCGGCAAGAGTCTGGCCCTGGTGGGCCCCTCCGGTGCCGGTAAGTCCACCGTGTTCGAATTACTGCAGCGTTTCTACGATCCCCAGGAGGGACTGATAAACCTGGGCGGGACCGACCTGCGCCAGTTTTCCACCCAGGCCCTGCGCGGGCAGATGGCGGTCGTACCGCAGGATCCCGCCATGTTTACCGCCGATGTAGCCTATAACATCGGCTACGGTAAGAGCGGTGCAAGCGAGGAGGAAATTATCGAGGCCGCCCGGGCGGCCCACGCCCATGAATTTATCAGCAAGCTGCCCGAGGGCTATGCAACCCACCTTGGCGAGAAGGGGGTGCGTCTTTCAGGGGGTCAGAAACAGCGAATCGCAATTGCCCGGGCCATTCTCAAGGACCCTGCCATTTTGTTGCTGGACGAGGCGACCAGCGCACTGGATGCGGAAAGTGAGTACCAGGTTCAGCTGGCCCTGCAGGAACTGATGCAAAACCGCACGACGGTGATCATCGCGCACCGCCTCAGCACTATTCTGCACGCCCACCAGATCGCGGTTCTCGATCACGGCAGGTTGGTGGCCACCGGCACCCACGACAGTCTGTTGCGCAGCTGTGAGCTTTATCGGCGACTCGCCAGTCTTCAGTTCCGCGACGAGGACGTGGCCTGAGAAGAGGTCACCATGCGCATGCGCTCACTGGCGCCGCTGCGCAGGTCGGCGAGATCAGATCCCGCATCCCTGGCAATGCCGCCGAGGTCTTTCAGGAAGCTGAAATAATGGCCGGTGGTATTGAGGGTGCAGCGTAGCGGCAGTAACAGTACGCCGCCCTCACGGAAGGAATCGCTGATCAGCTCGCGAACCTCGGTCCCCGCTTCGCTCAGGTGCTCCCGGGCAGATGCGGTACTGTTCTCAGCGGCAATAGAGAGCACTTCCAGTCCTTCCAGCACAGTTTCCAGCCCAATCCACTCCAGTAATGCAGCATCCTCCACGCCGCGTCGCAGGGCGCGCCGGGCCTTGCGAGCCAGGTTGCGGTACTCGCGGGAAACGCGGGGGCCGAAGACCGGGTCCGAGACCGGCTCGATCAGGTCCTCCTGTTCCAGCTCGCGCCAGTCCTCGGGGCTCAACAGGCGCTCAATCTCGGGGAAGACCAGTTTTTCCTCCACGTTCATGTGGCGGTACATGGCCTGAATGTAATCCCGGGCGGGTTTAAGCACCGCCTTGGTGTCCAGTTCGGCCTCCTGCCAGCGCTCCACCGTATCCAGGACCTCCTTACCCAACTCTGCCAGGTAATCGTGCTCCCGCTGCAGGGTGTCGACACTGTCGGCTACCTTGGGATCCAGCTCCCCTGCCCGCTGGTAGACCATGTCTTCCCGCGGGTGGTGAAAAGCGTCAGGGTAGTGGGTCATGTAGTGCAGGGACTCGTAGAGAACCCTGGCATCCAGCTCTTCGTCTTTCTCCAGCGAGTCGAGTTGCGCCGACATCAGTTTCATCAGCGTCGCCATATAGCGGTGTTCGGCGTAGAGAGTGGCCAGTACAGGATGCTCACTGGCACTGCTGCCGCGCATTGACTCGGCGACGATTTCCCAGGATTTGCGGCTATAGGCCTCGGGCTGTGCGGTTGCCATGAGGAAACTCCATTACTTCATGCTCTATCATCCATGCTATCGCAGCCAATCGCATTGACCCAGAGCAATAAAGGCTGTGGAGCCCGGATCGGTCCTGATATCTGAACCGCAGCAGCTAATCGACCAGGTAGACCACCGCGGCAATCAGCAGAAATCCGCCAAACAGCCAGACCCAGACACTCTCAGTGCCGTAGTATTTGGCTTCCTCGATCGTTAGCGTGGTTCGCGCCACTTTTTCCGGGATAGTCACCGGTATGGAGACACTGATGAATTCGCTGTCCGTGGAGCTGTACACGGGCTGTTCATCGAAGCCGAGAAACTCCCCGCTTTCACCTTCATAGGTCAGCCGGCAAATCACGCTGTTCTCGCGCTTCTTGCGACCGTCGGCGATGATCGCCTGGAAATGCGTCATGGAAAGATAGCGCTCGTGCTCCACGTCGAAGTGGTTCTTCAAATCGCGGAAGACGTAATTCTTGAGTGCGAAATCGTGACTGGCGGGTGCGAATTCGATGTTCACTGCCCTGGCTCCCACTGACTGGCGTGCAGAGCTGCAAGTCTATCAGAAGCGCTCCGGGAAGCGGGAAAGAGGGCCATGGGCGCTGTGCGCCCATGGCCGGCAAACAGGCTTTAGCTGAACTCGCGGATCAAGCCGCCAATGGACTCCTTGGCATCGCCGAACAACATACGTGTGTTGTCCTTGTAGAACAGCGGATTCTCGATGCCGGCAAATCCCGAGGCCATGGAACGCTTGAGGACAAACACGGTGCGGGCCTGGTCCACGTTGATCACCGGCATTCCGTAAATGGGACTGCCCTCGTTTTCCCGGGCCGCCGGGTTTACCACGTCATTGGCACCGATCACGATACACACGTCCACAGTTTCCATGCGCGGGTTGATGTCGTCCATTTCCAGCAGCTGGTCATAGGGTACGTCCGCTTCCGCCAGCAGCACGTTCATGTGACCGGGCATACGACCCGCCACCGGGTGAATGCCGTAATTGACCTCACAGCCATTGGCTTCCAGCAATTCGCCGAGCTCCTTGACCACGTGCTGGGCCTGGGCGACCGCCATACCGTAGCCTGGAATTACCGCAACACTTGAGGCGGCCTCCAGGATGTAGAAGGCATCCTCGACGTTGATCGGCTTGACCTCGCCCTCAACCGCTTCTTCTGCGCCGCCGACGGAGCCGAAGCCGGAGAACAGCACATTGGCCAGGGAACGGTTCATGGCCTTGCACATGATCTGCGTGAGAATGATGCCACTGGCACCCACGAGGGAGCCGGCCACGATCAGGATATTGTTGTTGATTGCGAAACCGGCGGCACAGGCCGCCAGACCCGAGTAGCTGTTCAGCAGCGATATCACCACCGGCATATCCGCACCGCCGATGGGAATCACCGCCATGACGCCAAACACCAGGGCCAGCCCCACCACCAGGTAGAGCCACTGCATATTGGTGGGCTCACGGACAAACATCACCGCACCGAACACGACACCCAGAACGATAAGGCTGTTGACGATCTGCTGGCCGCGGAACAATACCGCACCGCTGCCAATGGTTTCACTCAGCTTGCCGTAGGCTATCAGGCTGCCGGTAAAGGTCAGTCCACCAATCAGGATCGACAGGATAATGGTAATCAGGGTGAAGTTGCTGGCCTCGGGACTCAGCGCAGCCCAGCCCACCAACAGGCTCGCCATACCGCCGAAGCCGTTGAACAGAGCCACCATTTCCGGCATGGCAGTCATTTCCACCAGGCGGGCGGCCGCGGCACCGATGACGCCGCCGACGGCGATGCCAATCAGTATCCACTGGTAATCGACGATGCCCTGGTCGAGCAGGGCGACAACCACAGCGATCAGCATCCCGCAGGATGAAATCATGTTGCCGCGACGGGCAGTCGCGGGCGAGCCCAGGTTCTTCAGGCCGAAGATAAACAGGGCGGCTGCCAGCACGTAGGCAAATTGCATCAGGGTATCCATGCGCTTCAGCCCTCCTTCTTCTTGAACATGGCCAGCATACGGTCGGTTACCAGGTAACCGCCGACCACATTAATGGAAGCCAGCGCGACGGCGCCTGCACCGAGCCAGTTGGCCAGGTCCTGTTGGCCGGTGCCAGCAAGGCTGACCGCACCAACCAGGGTGATGCCGGAAATCGCGTTGGCGCCCGACATCAGCGGCGTGTGCAGCGTGGCCGGCACTTTGTGAATGAGTTCGAAGCCCAGGAAGATGGACAACATCAGGATAAACGTCAGAAAGACCTCTGCGGGTACCATGTTATGCCCCCCCTTCCAGGATGTTCTTGATGGTTTCGTTGGTGATTTCACCGCTGTGGGTGATGATGCAGCCGGGCAGGATATCGTCCTCGAAATCCAGCTTGAAGATATTGGCCTCCTTGTCCCAGTTGTCCTCTACAAGGTTGAACAGGTTGGCCGCATACATCTGGCTGGCATCGCGACAGACATCATTGGGCAGGTTGGCCTGGCCGATCACCGAAACACCGTTGATTTCAACCGTTTGATCCGGCACCGAACCCTCTACATTGCCACCGGTCTCCGCCGCCATATCCACAACCACGGAGCCCGGTCGCATGCCTTCGACCATGTCGCGGGTAACAATCACCGGCGGTTTGCGACCGAAAACCTGGGCCGTGGTGATGACCACGTCGGAGTCGGCGATGATGTCCTTTTGCGCCTGGCGCTGTATTTCAATCTGCTCCGGCGTCAGTTCGACGGCGTAGCCGCCCTCGGTCTGGCCGGTTTCACCCAGGTCGATCTCGAGGAATTTCGCGCCCAGGGACTCGACTTGCTCCTGTACCACCGGTCGGGTGTCGAAGGCGGTGACTTTTGCACCGAGGCGCTTGGCCGTGGCGATGGCCTGCAGGCCGGCGACGCCGGCACCGATGATAAATACCTTGGCGGGTTTCAGGGTGCCTGCCGGTGTCATCATCATGGGGAAGATGCTCGGCAACTTGACGGCGGCCAGCAGCACCATCACGTACCCGGCGAGGCTGGCCTGGGAACTCAGGGCATCCATCTTCTGGCTGCGGGTGGTGCGCGGGATCATCTCCATACTGATGGAAGTCACACCCTGGGCCTGGAAGGCGCGCACCAGCTCGTGCTCGTTGAAGGGATCGAGGTAGCTGATATGAATGCACCCGCGCTTCAGCGTGGAGACTTCATGCAGATCGGGCTTACGCAACCGCAACACCACATCGGCGCTGCCGAGCATGCCGGTGCGGTCACTGTTGACCTGCGTACCCGCCTCACTGTACTCGGCGTCCGTATAACCGGAGCCCAGGCCCATACCGCTTTCGATCACCACTTCCGCACCCAGGCGGCACAGTTTCTTGGCCACGTCAGGGATTATCGGAACCCGATTTTCACCCGGGTGGGTTTCCCGCGGGATTGCTATTCGCATACTGATACCCGTACCTTTTGATTGTTCAGAGCTTTATTGACTGTTATCAGGCCAGCCGGCACCAGTGCCGCTGGATAAAAACCACGCCGGACTTTAACACAGCTGTGTTAGCCAGCGCTAAATATCGGGAATTCAGTTTATGAATACAGACCCGGCAGGTCCATGATCTTCATTTACACGGATATTGATAGTGCGTGACAATTCGGCAACGCCGTCTGGAGCACCGGTATGCTGACCACCTTTGTATTGACCATGGCCATCGTCGCCCTCTGCGTCACCGTACACTACGAAATGCTCTACCGCCTGGGCGATGTGGTCGATCGAATGTCGGTCGGTCCCCGCCAGGAGGTGGTCCTGGGAGTCATGCTGGCCCTGGCAGCCCACGTCATCGAGATCTATATCTTCGCCGGTGGCTACTACTATGCGTTGAATTACGGCGAGATCGGCAGCTTCACCGGGGAAGCGACCATGGAGGATTTCTGGGATTGCGTCTACCTGTCCTTCGTGGTCTACAGCACCCTGGGTTTCGGTGACATGGTGCCTGAAGGCTGGGTGCGCTTCATGGTGGGCACCGAGGCCGTTACCGGCCTGGTGCAAATTGCCTGGACTGCCTCCTATCTGTACTTCCAGATGGAGCGCAAATGGGGCCTTCGGAGCCGCTAGTGGGCCTGTAGGCGAAGGAAGGGGTTCAGCACCCGGTAGTTCCAGGGCGTGAAGCGGATCGGAGCGTCGAGCACGCCGATACAGATGCAGTCGGTGGACTGGGCTGCAGTCGGGGTGTGGGTGTGTTCTCCGTCGCGGTAAAGAAAATCGCCCTGTTGGTAGACACCCTCCTCATCGGAAAAGCTGCCTTCCAGTACCAGCGTCAGCTCGGTGCCGCGGTGGGTGTGCTTGGGAATACTGCCACCCGCCTTGATATGGTAGAGCGCAAATTCATTGTCCGGGTCACCGGTACGCAGGCGCGAGATCTGCAGTGCAGAATTGATCCTCTGCCACTCCAGGTCCTCGTATTCGCCACTCATCAGGCGCTGCATCAACACCGGGCCGGACTCTTCACTGCTGTCCCGCGCAAGTTCCAGCGGCGGCTCCTCGTCGAGCCGGTTCATCACTGATTCGAGCAGGCCGTCGTCCACCTGTTGCGGAGACAGGCGATCGAACATCATCGAGCCCAGCTCCTGCAATTGACGCGTCTGGCGCTGACAGTGTTCACAAAAGTGCAGGTGCACCGAGACACAGGCCGACTGTGCCAGCGGCAGGCTGCCGGAGACAAATTCGTTGAGTATGCGTGTGTCGGGATGATAGTTAATCATGGTCTTATCTTTCTGACAGTATTTGTAGTTTCTGCATGGCCAGCCGCACTCGCGACTTGACCGTGCCCAGTGGTAAATCCAGGTCCTCGGCAACTTCCGAGTGGGATTTACCCTCCATGTATACCTTGGCCAGTATCTGTGCCTGCTCCTGCGGCAACTGGGCCAGTAATTCTCTCACCTTGAGGGCATTGCGACGCTGTTGGACGGCTACAAAGGGTTCTTCCTCCTCCTGCTCCATCCAGATGTCTTCGGCACTCAGCGGTGTGTCAAACTTCTGCAGGCGCCGGTACATGTCGGTCCTGCAGTTACGGGCGATGGTATAAATCCAGGTGCTGGCCGCAGCCTTGCGTGGATTGTAGCCATCAGACTTCTGCCACACCTTGATCATCACTTCCTGCACCAGCTCGTCCGCATGACTGGCCGCCAGCGGCGAGCCTGACAGGGCAAAGGCCTTGATCAGCGGCGCGAAGTGTTTGAACAAACGCGCATAAGCAGCCCTGTCCCGGGTCGCCGCAATCTGCTGCAGACACTGGCTCCACTCGTCATCGCGCTTGCCTTCGGCGTCAACACTGACCTGTGCCTGCATCTCTTCTTCGTCCTCCGGTGGTAAATCGCTCAATTTGAGCTCCTCAGATGCAAATACATACGTAGTCTAATATAGAACGGATCACCGAATCAGGAAGGCGGTTTATCCGCAGATTCCCCGGGACCGACAATGATCCGCTATTCCTGTCAGCTCGTAAATACCGGCAACAAAACATGAACAGGGAGTAACGCCTTGAAAATCGCCATCATCGGATCCGGAATCTCCGGACTGGCCTGCGCCTACTACCTGCACCGCGAGCACGAGGTCCACGTATTTGAGTCCGATGCACGCATCGGCGGTCACACGGCCACGGTCGATGTCAGCCTGGGCGGACGCAAATACGCCATCGATACCGGCTTTATCGTTTACAACGACTGGACCTATCCCAATTTCATTGCCCTGATGAATGAAATTGGTGTACCCAGCAAACCGACCAATATGAGCTTCAGCGTCAGCGACCAGCTGACCGGGCTTGAATACGCGGGCTCCAACCTCGACAGCCTGTTCGCCCAGCGCCGCAACCTGCTTTCGCCGCGCTTCTGGGGCATGCTGCGCGATATTGTTCGCTTCAACCGACGCGCTGTGGAAGACCTGGAATCCGGGGCAATAAACGAGGACATGTCACTGGGTGACTATCTCGATGCCAAGGGCTACGGCAAGGCTTTCGCCGAACAGTACCTGGTGCCCATGGGCTCGGCCATCTGGTCCGCCGATACTGATGCCATGCTGGACTTCCCCCTACAGTTTTTCGTGCGCTTTTTCCGCAATCATGGCCTGCTCAATATTTTCAATCGCCCCCAGTGGCGGGTCATCGAGGGTGGTTCCCGGGAATACCTGGGGCCACTGTGCGTCGGCTTTGAGCAGAACATCCATTGCAACACCCCGGTAACCGGGGTACGTCGCAACGGACAGACGGTCATGCTGGAGTTGGCAGGTGCCCGCACAGAGATCTTCGACCAGGTGGTCTTCGCCTGTCACAGCGACCAGGCCCTGGCCATGCTGCGTGACCCGAGCCCGCTGGAGTCCGAGATACTGGGTGCCCTGCCCTACCAGGACAACGATGTCGTCCTGCACACGGATACCCGTCTGCTGCCGGAGAACCGCAAGACCTGGTCGAGCTGGAACTACCTGCTCGGGGAGAAAACCCAGCGTGCGGCTCTCACCTACAACATGAATATCCTGCAGGGCCTGGACGCGCCGGAGACCTTTTGCGTGACACTGAACCGCACGGAATCGATTAATCCGAACAAGATTCTCGGCCGCTTCAATTACGCCCACCCGGTATTTACCCTGGAAGGTGTGCGCGCGCAGGAACGCTGGCATGAGATCAATGGCGATGCAACCTGGTACTGCGGTGCCTACTGGCATAACGGTTTCCACGAAGACGGCGTCAACAGCGCCCTGCGAGTCGCCGAGGGTATCAGTCGCCAGGGTACGCGGGCAGCGCCTATGGTGAGTGCCGCGTGAACAGCGCCATCTACGAAGGCTGGGTGCGCCATCGCCGGCGCCAGCCAAGGTCCCACGAGTTCAAATACAGGGTATTTATGCTCTACCTGCGCCTGGATGAGCTTGAGGAGGCCTTCAGCGGCAGTTGGACCTGGTCGGCAAGCCGACCCGCACTGGCCAGATTTCGCCGCTCCGACTTTCTCGGCGACCCGGCGACAGACCTCGATGAGGCTGTCAGGGACAGGGTCGAGGCGGTCAAAGGCCGGCGCCCGCAGGGCCCGATCTACCTGCTCGCCAACCTGCGTTATTTCGGCTACATCATGAACCCCATAGCCTGTTATTACTGCTTCAGCGAGGACGGCGAGCAACTCGAATACCTGGTGGCCGAGGTTAACAACACCCCCTGGAACGAGCGCCACAGCTACGTACTCGATGCGCCCGGGGGCGATTCCTGGCTACATACACGCTTCGCCAAGGATTTCCACGTATCCCCCTTCAACCCGATGGATATGGAATACGACTGGCGCAGCAATACGCCCGGGGACAAGCTCTGCCTGTACATGGCAAACCTGGCCAGGGGTGAGAGGGTGTTCGACGCGAGTCTCTCCCTGCAGAAGCGGGAGCTCAACCCCGCAAATCTGCGTCGTTACCTGTGGGCCTACCCCCTGATGACCCTGAAAGTATGTACAGCAATTTACTGGCAAGCCCTGCGCCTGTGGCTCAAGGGTATGCCGTTTTATTCCCATCCATCATCGATAGCGAGTGCAAGCAATGAGTGATGCAAGCGTCCGCGCCATCCGACTACCGCAAATTCGGACCAGCGAATTTGGAAACGGTATGGCGAAACACGCCTTCTGCCAGATTCTGGAAAAGTTACAAGTCGGTTCCATAACCCTGCACGATGGCGCTGAAACTCTTAGATTCGGAGTCCCGGAAGATGCCAGCGGACTACAGGCCGAGGTCTGGATACACGACCCGGTCGTCTACCGCGAGGTACTGCTCGGCGGGGCCATGGGCTCCGGCGAGTCCTACATGCAGGGCAACTGGAGCTCACCGGACCTGGTTGCGGTTATCCGTTTGTTTACCGCCAACATGGCGGTGCTGCAGTCCATGGATGCCGGAAAATCCTGGCGCCGGCGCCTGGGCCTGGCTGTAGCCCATGCGCTGAACAGCAATACCCTGCGCGGATCGCGCCGCAATATCTCGGCACACTACGACCTGGGTAACGAGTTTTTCGAGCTGTTCCTCGACCCGAGCATGATGTATTCATCCGCGGTGTATCCAAACGCGGATGCCAGCCTGGAGGAGGCATCCGAACACAAGCTCGAGCTGATCTGCCAGCAGTTGCAGCTCAAGCCCACGGACCACCTGGTGGAAATCGGAACAGGCTGGGGTGGTATGGCGGTGTACGCTGCCACTCACTACGGCTGCCGCGTGACTACCACCACCATCTCCCGGGAACAGTATGAATACGCCCGCCAGCGGGTCGCCGAGGCCGGCCTTGAGGAACAGGTTACCGTGCTGTGCGAGGACTACCGCGATCTCACCGGCAGCTACGACAAGCTGGTTTCAATCGAGATGATCGAGGCAGTGGGACACAAGTATTACCAGAACTATTTCCAGAAATGCAGTTCGCTGCTCAAGCCCGACGGCCTCATGGTCATCCAGGCCATCACCATGGCCGACCAGCGCTACGAGAAGGCCCGGGACAGCGTCGACTTTATCAAGCGCTACATCTTCCCCGGCGGCTGCCTGCCCTCAGTCGAGGTCATCAGCCGGCATCTGCGCCAGGACACGGATATGCAGATGATCCACCTGCGCGATATCACCGACGATTATGCAGACACCCTGGCCCAGTGGCGCCACCGTTTCTTCGAACGCATCGAAGACGTCAGGCGGCAGGGTTTCGACAAGACCTTCGAACGCATGTGGGAGTTCTACCTGTGCTACTGCGAGGGCGGATTCCGCGAGCGCGTCATCGGCACCATGCAACTCACTTTTGCCAAGCCGGGGTACCGCTTTGCCTGAGCGCAACCTTGCCAGGATGGTTGCCAACGGCCTGCTGTTCAACATCAGCTGGCTGGCGATCGTCTCCAGCGAATCGGCCCTGTGGGCACCGCTGATCGCGATGATTCACGTGGCCCTGCACTACAGCGTCATGGGCAGGGGCCAGCGCGAACTGATGCTGATCGGCGGGATAACGCTGTTTGGACTGATGCTGGACCAGTTCCTGTTTGCCGCCGGCCTGTTCACTGTTCACGGCCAGCCGGCCCTGGCACCGCTCTGGTTGAGCTGTTTATGGCCGGCCCTGGCCACTACCCTGGGCCACGCCTTTGCCGGTTTGCAGCAACGCCCGGTACTGGCATCGGTGCTCGGGGCCATCGGCGGCGGTGCCAGCTATTACGCCGGTACCAGCATGACCGCAGTGGACTTCGGTAACCCGCTTACCGGGCTCATCGCCATCGCGGCAATCTGGGCCCTGTTGTTCCCCGCCCTGGCCATCACCGCAAAGCACGTTCTGCAGGAGAACGACCATGCGACGAGCCTGGCCTAGAATCAGCATCGCCCTGCTCCTGGTCCTGCAGCTCATTGCTGCAGCCGAGGCTCCCGATATCGTGGGTGAAGCGGTAGACCCGGACAGCGGTCGCCTGCTCTACCTGGAACACTATTACTGCAGCGAGGACGCGCTCGAATGCAGTGTCTTCTACCTGCAGCCCGACGATTATCTCATTGCCAGCAAACAGATCGATTACCGCAGTAGCCTGCAGGCACCGGGACTCCTGTTCAACGATTTCCGTCTTGAACGGGAGCTGAGCAAGGCCGCAACGGCGGACCCCGAACTGGTGGTCGATGCGGGTTTTGACAACTACGTACGCGGGCGCTGGGACGAATTGAGTCGCGGCGACAAAGTGACGTTCCCATTCCTGCTGCTGGATCGGGATGAGCCCCTCAAGATGCGCGCCTTTGCCCCGGAGGACGCGGACTGCAAAGCCGCAGAGCTGTGCCTGCAGGTGCGTCTGGATTCCTGGTTGCTGGGCATGGTCGTGCCGCCCATCGAACTGACCTACGACCGTGAGCAGCGGCGCTTGCTGCGCTACCGTGGCGTCAGCAATATCCGCGACGGCAATGGCGACAGCCAGGCGGTTGAAATCACCTACAGTTACCAGTCAGACACTCAGCCGGTCTCCCGGTAGTTCCACCAGGGCGGCAACAGGCTGCGATAGGCTGACTGGGTGTAGCGCGGATCAATCAATAGTGCGCTGCCGCGGTCGCTTTCCCGGCGAATCACCCGCCCCAGGGCCTGGCTGACCCGCTGCATACCCGGGTACAGGTAGGCGTACTCGTAGCCCTGGCCAACCCGCGCATCGAAATAGCCTCGCAATTCCTGGCGCCGGCGGTCGAACTGGGGCAGGCCAACACCGACAATGACCACGCTGCTGAGGGCGTCGCCCGGCAGGTCGACACCCTCGCCGAAGACGCCTCCCAGGATGCAGAAAGCGACGATATTGTTTTCACTGCGCAAAGCGTCCAGCAGGGCTGCGCGACCGCTCTCATCCAGTTGCCGCTCCTGCACCAGCAGCCTGCGGCCGGCAAGCTGACCTTGCAGTGATTCCAGGGCATCGGCCATGTAACGGTAGGCCGGAAAGTAGACGATACAGTTACCGGGATGCCGTTCCAGCCAGTCGCTGATTGCCACACAGAGGTCCGGCAGGCTGGCGGAGCGATTGCGGTAGCGGGTATCCAGACGGGTATTCAGCATCACCTGGAACTGGTCTGCACTAAATGGTGACGGCAGTTCGCGGTAGACCGCACTGTCTGCAAAGCCCAGCTCCTCAAGCACCCAGTGGGGTGGTGACAGGGTTGCGGAAAACGCGGTGATCGAATGGGGCAGGAGCTGCCGCTCCCGCAGCTGTCGGGATCCGTCCAGGCAGTGCAGGCGCACTTTCAGGCTCTGTTTGCCCTCTCCTCGCTCCAACTCAAAGCGGTAATCCTCCCCGAATACTTCCAGCACCCGCTGGAATTGCAGCACATCAAAGTAGAAATCCAGCAACTCGGGGTACTGCTGCAACAGCAGCGGTTGTTGTGCTTGCTGCTCGTTGACGGCAGACACAAACAATTGCAGCACCCGCTGCAGTGCATCGGGCACCTCTGTGGCACTGTGGAAGTCCTGTTCGTCCCAGTCCTGTTTCTGCAGCTGCAGCAGACTGCGATTGCATCGGTCCAGGGCAGATTTCAGCGGCGCCGGCGCCCGTTTCCTGGCGCGCATCAGGGCCGCCTTGCTGAGACCGGCGCTATACATGGAGCGCGCCCGGTCCGGCAGGTTGTGAGCCTCGTCCAGCAGCACCGACCAGCGCAGGCCCAGGCCGTCGTACAGTGCGCTTACGGTGGCGCTATAGCTGTATATGTAATGGATATCACCGATACAGATATCCACCCAGGGGATCAGGTCGACAGACAACTGATAAGGACATACGGTGAATTCACGGGCGATCACTTCGATACCCTGGCGATCGAGGGCCTCGCTGTGTAATGCCGCTTCCCGGGCCGCCGGCAAGCGATCGTAGTAAGCGTTCGCATAAGGGCAATCATCACCGTGGCAGGCCTTGCCCGGAGAAAAACAGATGCTCTCCTTCGCGGTGAGGCTCAGGCGTCGCAGGCGCAAGCCGGCCGTGCACATTTCCGCCAGGGTTTGTTCTGCCACCCGACGGCCGACGGTACGGGCGGTGACGAAGCTGATCAGGTCATGCTTGTCGGCGGGCAGCGCTTTCAGGGCGGGAAACAGCACCGCAGCGGTTTTGCCAATACCCGTGGGCGCCTGCAGCATCAGCTGCCCGCCCTGGGCGATGCACTTGTAGACGGCTTCGGCCATCTCCCGCTGACCGGGGCGATAATCGGGGTGGTGGAATTCAAGCGCGGTAATGCTGCTGTTGCGCGTTGCCAACCAGTGAGTCTGCCCGGCCAGCCAGCGACCGTAGAGCTCAAGCATGGCATCGAGAAACTCCAGCAAGTCCTCCCTGGAGTGGGTCTCAATCCGCGGCCACTCCTGTTCGCTATCGATATTGAAATAAGTCAGCTGTACCTGCAGCTGCTGCCGAGCGGGCTCCTCCAGGCATAACAGGCCGGAGTAGAGCATGGCCTGGGCCCAGTGCAGCTGCTCCGTTGCGGCGGGAATAGCGGCCCGGTCGACCCGGCAGGTCTTGATTTCCTCGACCAGTCCCGCCTGCGGGTCATAGCCGTCGGCGCGCCCGGAAACCTCCAGGGAGAAGCCCTCGAAATCCCGGCGCAAGTGAAGCGGGAACTCGGGCTGGTAACTGTCGCCACGCCGGCCGGCCAACAACTGGTGGCCGGCGATACCCTCTGCGCCCGTGGGGGACGGGCTGAAGCGATAATCGATGTCGCCGCGTCGGTGACAAAACTCGGCCAGCGCGCGCACCGCCACACGGTATTCAGTCATCGGACCACTGCACCCAGGCCACCTGCGCGGGAATACCCTGTTGCTGGAAAAAGCGCAGCCAGCGCCGCTGGTTGAGCTGTAGCTGGTCGCCCGGTCCCTTGACTTCGATCAGGCAGTATCCGCGCCCGGGATCCAGTGCCAGCAAGTCCGGGAAGCCGCTGCGATTTGCTTCCGGGTCGAACAGCATGCGCTGGAATATAGCCAGCCAGTCACGATCAGGAATCACGGCCAGGCACATTTCAACCAGGTCCCGAGGCAGGTAACGCCAGTTGATCCAGCGGTTACTGTAGTCCTGGTAACGGTCGTATGCCGACAGCAGTTCGGTGGCAAAATCCCCGGCCGTCAGCTCCTGCAGGCGTTGATCCAGTGCCCGCTTCCGGCGTCGGTAAAAGTCCTGGCTGAACATATCCAGCGGCGCCGACTGGAATGGATTTACGAAGGCCCCGGGCAGGGGCTGGAATATCTGCTCCCAGAAAGCAAGTCCGAAGAGGCCGTTGGCAACCGAGTTTTCCACGTAGTGCACCTGCTCCCATTCTTCGCTGTAATGGGCGGCGGCGGCCAGCTCAACCGGTGATGCGAAGTCCAGGACAAGTTTTTCCTCCTTAAAGCTGTCGCGGCGCCGGGCTTCAAATTCCAGGCCCAGCTTCTTGCGTAAGGCGGGAACCTGGCGGGACAGGAAATCCAGCTCTGCCTCACACCATGGTTGTCCGCTCATCTCTTCACACAGGGCCAGTGCCTGTGCCAGGTCACCCCGGGCCTGAAGAACCCTGACCCGTCGCTCCCGGGCCGGGTGGCGGCTGCTGTGAGCATACAAAGCCAGCGCATCCTCCCATTGCTGCAGGCGCTCCAGCTGGCGGGCTACCCGGTTACGCAGGCGATCCCGGCGCTGCTCCAACACCGCAGATGAACCCTTTTCCAGCAGGGGCTGCACCAGTGCCAGCACAGTATCGGTGTCGCCATTCTCGACAGCCAATTCGTAGACATCACGCAATTCGGCCAGGTAAAGGTAATCGTCGATCTGCTCCCGATCTTCAAACAGTCGCTGGCCTCGATCCAGCGGATAAGCCCAGTGGCGCACGACCCCGAGGTCACTGAGCACAAATTCGGTCAGTCCCTGGCGCCGATTGCCGAAGAACAGCAGCTGGAACAACTCCACACAATCGCGCCAGGGCACGTCCAGCAAAGTCTGGCCCTGCTGGCGCCAGTCCCGCCAGCGGGATGCCAGTTGCCCGGGTTCGAGATTCTCCAGCAGGCACTGTTCCAGCTCTGCCTTGCGCTGGGACTTCATGCCCGCCAGCTCCTCCGGATAGATTTGCAGCAACTCGGCTTTGCGCAGTAGCTGCACCAGCGCTTCGGCTTCGGGCTCTTCCACCGTCTCGAGCAGGCCGCTCTGCTGAGCGTCCGCCAGCGCAATCTCAAGGTCACCCAGCTCGGGGTAGTCCAACTGTTCCCGGCGGAACAGGGGCCCGCGCCGCGACACCAGGCGAATGAACAGGCAGCGTGCTGACTGCTCGGCCTGCAGGTAAGCCTGGTAGAAACCCTTCTCGCGCTCACTCAGCAGATCCTCGTATTGCAGCCAGACTGTGCTGCAGAGCTGCTCGAAATTGTCCCGGTAGTACAGGGGATCTAGATCAATCGGCGAGTTCACCCTCAGCTCTCCACCGGTGTTGCCTGCATCTGCTGGAACAGTGCCGCGGGGACAATGAGACAAAGCCCCACCAGGGTTGCCGGGTGGATGGCCTCACCCAGCACGAACTGAATAAACACCAGGGACAGGAAAGGCGCCAGGAAAATGAGATTGCTGATCTGGGCTACACGAGTGGCGGATTTGAGGGCGGCAGACCAGAGCAGGAAGGTGAGACCCATTTCGAACAAGCCCGCGTAAACGGCGCCGTATATGCCCCTGGCATCGGGCAAGCCAGGTTCCGACAGAAACCAGACCATCGCGAAACACAATGGCACCGCCAGGCTAAAATTCAGGCACAGGCTGACGGCGGCGTCGCGCTGGTTGCGGGTACTGATGATCCAGTAATAAGCCCAGACCACGGTACTCAGCAGGGCCAGGGTCACTCCCCGGCCGCTGTCGAACTGCAGGCTGAGAATATCGCCGCGGGTGGCGATCACCAACACGCCACTGTAGCCGACCAGGGCCGCAACCAGATCCCTGGCGTGCAGCTTTTGCCCCAGCAGCGGCACGGCCATCAGGGCCAGGGTAATCGCCCAGGTGTAGTTGATGGCCTGGGCCTGCTGTGCCGGTAGCAGGTCGTAGGCGGTGAACACGACGAAGTAAAAAATACAGGGGTTGAGCAGGGCCACCGCCACGAAATAACCGGGCGTTTCCCTGAGGTAGGTAAACAACAGGTGCCCCTGGCGACGGTAGAGTACGACCAGCAAGAGTGTCAGTGCCGACACCGTGCTGGAGATAAACAGCAACTGGTATACATCCAGGTAACGCAGGGCAATCTTGAAGGCTGTCGCCACCGTGGACCACAGGAACACGGCGGCGAGTCCCAACAGCAGGGCGCGTCGGTCCCTGTCCATGGATGGGCGGGTCAATCCCCGCTGCGCGCGGGGACCAGTTTCAGCACACTGTCACCACCGGCCAACACGTAGATATAACCATCCGGGCCCTGCTGCACATCGCGAAAGCGCAGTTTTTTCTCGGTGAACAGACGGTACTCCCTGCCGAGCCCGTCGTCCTCCAGCTCCACCCGGTTGAGATGCGTCAGTGCCAGGGCACTGACGAGTACCGAATCGCCCCAGCCCGGGTAGCGCTCGCCGGTGTAGAAGTCGATACCACCGGTGGCAATGGAGGGGGTATATTGCTTTAGCGGCTGCTCCATCCCCGCCTTGTGGGTTCCTTCGCCGATCTTTCCGCTACGGTATTCTTCGCCGTAGGTAATCACCGGCCAGCCGTAGTTGGCGCCCTTCTCCAGCCGATTCAGCTCATCGCCACCCCGGGGACCGTGTTCGCTAACCCAGATCGTGCCATCGTGGGGATGCAGGGCCATACCCTGTGGATTGCGATGGCCCCAGGTCCAGATTTCCGGCAGCGCACCTGGCCTGTCAACAAAGGGGTTGTCCGCCGGGACACGCCCGTCGGGATAGATGCGGATTACCGTGCCGTTGTGAGTGCCGAGATCCTGGGCACCGTGGCGCCTGCCGCGATCGCCGATGCTGGCATAGAGGTGGCCCTCGTGAATCAGCAGGCGACTGCCGAAATGTTGTTTCCGGTCGTAATAGGGGCTGGCGGTGAACAATACCTCCAGGCCGCTCAGGGATTCCTCGCGCAAGCGCGCCCTTGCCACCCGGGTGGTATAGCCGCCCCCGCCGCTGATGGCATAGCTGAAATACACAAGGCCGTCTTCCGTGAATGAGGGGCTGACCAGCACGTCCAGCAAGCCCCCCTGGCCAACCTCGGCCGATTCGGGCATACCCCGGACCGCCCTGGCCTCACCACTGCCGGTGTCCACCGCTAGCAGGCGACCGCTCTTTTCGGTGACCAGGAGGCGGCCGTCGGGCAGGAAATCCATGCCCCAGGGTTTGTCCAGCCCGGACGCCACGGTCACCAGCTCGATCCCGGCCTCATCGCCGGATTGCGAAATCGCATCACCGTCCGTGGCAGCGGTACCGGTACAGGCCGCCAGCAGAGCGAAGAAAATACACAGCGGAAGTTGCCTGCCGGCAGGGTTCATAGGGTTATCACACCGGGCGTTCAGTAGAGTACTGCGGCAGTGTACTTCAAGCCCCGAAGCTGTACCATGACTGCTGCGCCGGACGCGCTCTGCGCCCCTTAACTATAACGACGACAAGACCTACGGCCCCGACCAGTGACCGAAACCCACAAACCCCTGACCCTCGGACTCGCCCTGACACCGGTCATCCTGCTGGTGGCCATGCTGGCGGTCTCGGTATACCTGTTCGGTGCCGATTCTTCCTACGGCGCCAACCAGATCGCGCTCCTGTTCAGCGCCGGCACCGTCAGCCTGGTGGGATGGCGACTGGGTATGCGCTGGCGCGAAATAGAATCGGGCCTGATCCAGGGCATCGCCATGTGTATCGGGCCGATGATGATTTTGATGTCGGTGGGCATGCTGATCGGTTCCTGGATACTCGCCGGTACCATCCCGGCGCTGATCTACTTCGGTGTGCAGATCCTCTCACCGGACATTTTCTATGCGGCGACCGCACTGATCTGCGCCATCATAGCCATCAGTATCGGGTCGTCCTGGACCGTCGCGGGCACCATGGGAATCGGGCTGATGGCCATTGCCAGCAGCTTCAACCTCTCGCCGGCAGTCACTGCCGGCGCCATTATTTCCGGCGCCTATTTTGGCGACAAGCTGTCGCCCCTGTCGGATACCACGAATCTCGCAGCGGCCACCGCCAACGTGGACCTGTTCGACCATATCCGGCATATGCTCTGGACAACGGTCCCCAGTTTTGCCATTGCGCTGGTCGTATTCGCGATTATCGGCGGCGGTGACGCACCGGCGCCGGAGCAGATTGCCGAACTGCGGGCCAGCCTGCAGGAGCAGTTCAATCTCGGCCTGCATCTCCTGCTGCCCCTGTTCCTGATGCTGTTCCTGGCCTGGCGCAAGACACCGGCCCTGCCCTCGATCCTGGTGAGTTCCCTGGTCGGCGTGGCTTTCGCGCTGACCTTCCAACCCCAGGCTGTCCTGAAACTGGCAGGCAACAGCGCTGAATTGTCCCAGGGCTTCGCCCTGTTCAAGGGTGTCTGGACCAGTCTGTTCGCCGGCTTCACCTCGGAGAGTTCCAATGAATTCATGGACCAACTGCTCTCCAAGGGCGGCATGACCAGCATGCTCAACACGGTGTCGCTGATCCTGTGCGCCATGGCCTTTGGCGGCACCCTGGAGAAAGTTGGCATCCTGCGCTACCTGGTCAGCGCGGCACTGGCCCGGGTGCAAACCAACGGCGGGCTGGTTGCCACCACCGTCGTTACCTGTACGGCGACCAATATCGTTACCGCCGACCAGTTCATCGCCATTACCGTGCCAGGCGGCATGTACCGGGAGGAGTTTGAACGCCGCGGGCTGTCCAGGCTGAACCTGTCGCGCACCCTGGAAGACTCGGCCACGCTTACATCCGCGCTGATCCCCTGGAATACCTGCGGCGCCTACATGTCCGCCACCCTGGGCATTGCGACCCTGTCCTACATGCCCTTTGCGGTGTTCAATTACATGTGCCCGGTCATCGCCATCATTTACGGCTATTGGCGGATCGCCCAGAAGCCCCTCGAAGCGACCGAGCCCGAACAGGCCGCCGCGGTGGCCTGAATGATCGAGTGGGACCTGCCCTCACCACATACCCTGGAAGTGACCGTCGGTCCGGGCGATATCGATGGCCTGCAACACACCAATAACGCGGTTTACGTCACCTGGTGCGAGCAGGTCGCCTGGTCGCACTCCGAATCCCTGGGCCTGGACCTGGCCAGCTACCACCGGCTGAACCGGGCCATGGTCATCACCCGCAGCGAATTCGACTACTTGCAGGCCTCCCGGCTGGGTGACCGGATCGTCGCGGCAACCTGGATTGTGGACTGGGATAAAAAGCTCACCATGCAGCGTCACTTCCAGGTCGTGCGGGCCGAGGACGGCCTGAACCTGCTGCGGGCTAAAATGAAATTTGCCTGCGTCGACCTGGCCAGCGGCAGGCCGCGGCGCTTACCACCGGAATTTATCGAGGGTTACGGTCCCGCGGTGGTGGCGACTGGACTCAGGCCCGGTTCCAGTCAAAGCTGAGTACATCCGACAGACGCTCCGCGCCCAGCAATAACATCAGCAAGCGGTCCACCCCCAGGGCAACTCCCGAGCAATCCGGCAGTCCGGCCTCCAGGGCATCTACCAGGCGCTGATCTACTTCCCGCTCTGCGCGCCCCTCTTCAGTCAGCCGGGACTTGTCCCGTGAAAATCTCAGCAACTGTTTCTGTGGGTCACACAGTTCGCGGTAGCCGTTGGCAATTTCCAGGCCGTCCACGTAAAGCTCGAAGCGCTCCGCCACTTCCCGCTCACCGTCGCGGCGCAGCCGTGCCAGGGCCGCCTGGCTGGCCGGGTAGTCGGTGACAAAAACCAGGCCCTGTTCGCGCAACTGAGGCTCGACCAGGTGAGTCTGCAGCAGGTCCAGCCAATCGTCGCGCCCGGCGGCGCTAAAATTCAGGTCCAGCTTTTCGCGCGCTATTGATTCCAACTCTTCCACGCTGGCGCTGTGTGGGTCCAGCTGCAGGTGGCGCTCGAACAACTCACCGTAGGTGACACAGCGCCAGTCGTCACGGTTCAACAGGCCGCATACCAGTTCGGCCACCTCCTCGATCAATTGCGCCAGCTCGAAACCCGGGCGGTACCACTCCAGCATGGTGAACTCGGGATTGTGCCGCGGACCGATCTCGCCACCGCGAAATGCCTTGCAGACCTGGAAAATGGGGCCACTGCCCGCAGCCAGCAGCCGTTTCATGGCGTATTCAGGCGAGGTCTGCAGCCAGCGATCAGCACCGGGTAAGGGCTCGATGTGGGGATCAGTGACCGTGGCGGCACCGAGCAGAGGGGTTTCTACTTCCAGAACGCCGCGCTGTTGAAAAAAGGTCCTGATGGCGGCCAGCATTTCCGCCCGGGCGTGCAGAGCCTGCCGCGGTGCAGCCGGGCGCCAGGACTCCTCCAAATCAGGCCTTGCCCCGGCCCACGTACTCGCCGGTGCGGGTATCGATGCGCACCACTTCTCCCTGGCTCAGGAACAGGGGGACCTTGACCACGGCCCCGGTACTGAGTGTGGCCGGTTTGTTGCCGCCGCTGGCCGTGTCGCCCTTGAGCCCCGGGTCGGTCTCGACGATCTCCAGTTCCACGAAATTGGCCGGCGTTACCGCCAACGGGTTGCCGTTATAGAGGGTGACCTCGCAGCGATCCTGCTCCTTCAGCCACTGGGCCGCATCCCCCACGGCATTGGCATCCGCCTGGTACTGTTCGTAGGTGTCGGGCTCCATGAAGTGCCAGAACTCGCCATCGCTGTAGAGATACTCCATATCCCGGTCCATGACGTCCGCTCCTTCCAGGGACTCTCCCGATTTGAAGGTGCGTTCCCAGACCCGGCCCGATTTGAGGTTGCGGAGTTTTACCCGGTTGAAGGCCTGGCCTTTGCCCGGCTTCACGAATTCATTTTCGATAATACTGCAGGGGTCACCTTCCAGCATGACTTTCAGGCCGGCGCGGAATTCATTGGTGGAGTAGCTTGCCATCGATTTTCTCTGTACTTGCGTGTTTGGAGGGGCGCTATCATACCGTACTGGACAGCGCTGGGTAATGGTGCTTCACTGTACCGAATTCGCCCCCCTGAGCAGGGCAGGGGGAGCGTGCGGCAAATTACCGGGAATTGTCGGAATTGCCTTTAAAACAAATACTTAGGTACTATAGCGCTTACGTATAACTAGAACGAATAATGAGCCGCTGACACAATGAGCAATAACGAGCCAATCAAGCTGCGCATTCCACGTCAGGATTTGACGGAATTTGTGCTGTTTGGCCTGACCGGTGACCAGGCGAGAAACTGGGCCGAAGGGCTGCCTATGGCCAACACAGCCCAGGTAGCACAGCAGTTGCGCAGCGCTATCAGCGACCTCAACCGGGTCGATATGGGGCCGGACGTACGCTTTGCCATTCTCGAGGCACTGCGGCCCACCCTGCACACGGCTCTGTCCACCCTGTCCAAATACTACCTGAACCAGCCGATCGTGTTGCCGGAAGAGCCGCGCAAAGCCTCGCGCCTGGCCCAGAACCTGTACGAGCTGGTCACCACCGCCTACACCATTACCGGCATCCAGACTATCCAGCGGCGACAGTCTATTTCCGCCGCCAATCCGGCCAAGCTGGTGTGCCAGTCCCTGCATCGCGCGATTACCAGCGCCAGCATGAAATTGCTGGTGTCCTACCAGCTCTACCAGCCGGTGGAAATCAATGCCTGGACCGAATTGCACCAGCTGTTCCTGCTGGCCGAGCGCCAGAAGCTCACCAGCCAGATCGTGCAGGATGAGATCAGCGGCAACGGCAGTATCACCGATACCTACCTGCGCTCCCTGATGATGGGCTGCAGCAAGCCCAACCAGCTGCGCCAGCGCGACCTGGCGGGTGTCTACAAGGGGCTGCGCGAGTGGGTCACCCATATCAAGTTGGTGTCGCCGGACGACGAGGACCAGGATGGCCTGTTCCTGGTAGACTTCGCCGCCGATCACCCACCGATTTATGCCTCTCTCTACAGCGAGGAACCGGGCCCCAGTTGTCGCGTGATCAACACCGATGAGCTGGTCTCCCACCTGCAGAACCTGCGCCAGGATACCGGTGAGCAATCCATTGTGTTCGACAAGGACACCGTGGTTTCGCCGAATGTGCTCGACCACGTCATCACCTCATGGGGTGTCATGAGCAAGCGCAACTTTGCGCGCGCACCGGCACAGGAGAAACTCTGGGTATCTGTGGGACTGAGCAATACCCACTACTACGTGAGTGGCGGCATCAATTTCGAATCCCTGGTGTCCTCTGAATCAGCCCATGTACTGGCAGACGGTATCGACAAGAACCCCTTCCTCGGGGAAGAGGGCGCCAGCGAGAAAGATCTCTGGGACGGCGCCTTTTCCGCCGACAGCGAAGAGGATGAGGGCATCGACCTTGAGGATATAGAATTTCATATCCGCGAGGCCGAGAATAACGACAAGTCCGCATCCAAGGAGCGCCACCCGGTGTTCCCCGTGCGCATGGCCAATGTCAGCCCGGGCGGTTATTGCCTGGAATGGTCCGCCGACATACCCAGCCATATCAAAACCGGAGACGTCATCGCCGTGCGCGAGGTGGATAACAATGCCTGGAGCATCGCGGTCATTCGCTGGGTCAGCCAGCTCAAGGACCAGACTACCTTGCTGGGCGTGGAGCTGCTCAGCCCCCGTGCGACACCTTTCGGAGCGCGTGTGCAACACAAGACCGGCGAGGATGGCGATCTCATGCGCGCCCTGCTGCTTCCCGAGATCAAGCTGGTGGGACAGCCGAATACGCTGATCACACCGCGGGTCGGCTTTAAGGAGCGGCAGAAGGTGACCTTGATACGGGGCGGCGAGGAATCTTACATCCAGCTGTTCAAGAAGGTCTCCTCGACTGCGGCCTACAACCAGTTCGAGTTCCGCTACATCCAGCAGCTCGACGAGGTTGCAGCCCGCGACAAGACTGACGTGGGCGGCAGCCAGTTCGACTCTCTCTGGAACGAGCTCTAGGCTTAACCCCGCGACGCCTGTCGAATCAAACCTGGTACCTGTCACCTATTCCGAGCAGGTAGAGAATCCCGTCCAGGCCCAGCGTGGAGATGGACTGTTCCGCGTTTTGCTTAACCAGCGGCTTGGCGCGAAAGGCGATACCGAGACCGGCAATACTCAGCATGGGCAGGTCATTGGCGCCGTCGCCCACACTGATAACCTGTTCCATATCGATACCCTCGTCGCGGGCGATTTCACGCAGCAACTCCGCCTTGCGGGCGCCGTCGACGATGGTGCCGCTGACCTTGCCGGTGACTTTGCCATCGGCAATTTCCAGTTCGTTGGCGTGTACATAGTCGATCCCCAGGCGCTCGCGCAGGTGCTCGCCGAAATACGTGAAACCGCCGGACAAGATGGCTGTCTTGTAGCCCAGTGAGCGCAGGGTAGATACCAGCTGTTCCGCACCTTCCGTCAGTTGCAACTCGGCGGCGACCTGGGCCAGTACGGATTCTTCCAGTCCTTCAAGCAGCGCCACCCGGCGCCGGAAACTCTCACTGAAATCGATGTCCCCACGCATGGCCTGCTCGGTGATGGCCGAAACCTCCTCGCCGACGCCGGCCAGTGCCGCAAGTTCGTCGATAACCTCCGCCTCTATCAGTGTCGAGTCCATATCGAAGGCAACCAGGCGGCGGTTGCGGCGAAACATATTGTCTTCCTGGAAGGCGATGTCGACGTCCATCTCGCTGGCCAGTTCCAGCAGGTCGGCCCGGAATTGCTGCAGATTTTCCAGCTGTCCCCGTACCGAGAATTCCACGCAGGCCTTACCGAGGTTGGGCTCATCTCCCAGCGGCACGCGGCCGGAGAGCCGCTGGATACCGTCGATATTGAGGTCGTAACGAGACACCACGCCGGTGACCCGGGCCAGGTGTTGCGCGGTCACTTTACGTGCCAGCAGGCTGATGATGTAGCGGGCGCGACCCTGGCCCGCCACCCAATGACCGTAACTGTCCTCGGAAATCGGCGTAAATCGGATCTGCATACCCAGTTCATGGGTGCGAAACAGAATGTCCTTGAGCACCGAGGACTCGCCCGCGGGAGTCGGCATTTCCAGCAGTATGCCCAGAGACAGGGTGTCGTGAATTACCGCCTGGCCGATATCCAGGATGTTGACATCAAAGCCGGCCAGGATCTCGGTTACGGAGGCGGTCAAACCGGGCTTGTCTTCTCCGGAAATGTTTATCAACAATATCTCTTTCAAGAATTTATTCCCACGCGGAAAGCGCCTATTCTACCCGTTGCGGGCATACACACTCTACTCGGACCAGGGCCAAGGAATGCACAAGATATCCCAGCAAATCGCCCTCGTCTGTGGAGGTCTGTGCCTGCTCGTCGCCCTGGCCCTGGTCCTGGTAGGCAGCCTTTCCAGCCGGTTCATCCTCGAACAACAGCAGGACGGCCACGGAATCGAGCTTGCCCGGCAACTGGCCGCGGAGGTCGCTCCCACACTTGCTACCGGCGACCTGTTGCGCCTGGAAGTGAAACTGAGCCGGCTGCGCGACCGACACGCCCTGGAGCAATTGACCGTTTACGACCTGGACGGCGCCCCCCTGGGCAGGGCCGGCAATAACGCCACGCCGGAAAACCTGGACTATCGCGCCCGGGTCTCCATTGACGGAAATATTGCCGGCGAATTGTCGCTGCTGATGGCGCCGGGGCCGGCCTTGCTGGAGCAGCAACGCATGAGCTGGGGTCTCTTGTTCCTCGCCTGCCTGCTCAGTGTATTCGTGGCAGCGCTGGGCCTGAACTGGGGTCAGAAGCTGGCCGCGCGCCTGTCCGCCCTCGAGCAGACACTGGCGGTAGAGGGTGTCGCTACGGAAACCCCGGACACGGTGAACGAACTGTCCCGCCTGGAAGCCAGGGTCGAGCAGCTGCCACTGGAACTGCTGCAGGCGCCCGACTCGGAGCAGCCGGTTTCCCCGGAGTTTCGCGATGCGGGGCTGCTTTACCTGCACCTGGACAGCCTTGGCAGTTACGTGGAGACATTGGATGAAAACTCTCTCCTCGCCTACACCGACCAGCTGCGGCGTATGGTGGAGGGGGCGGCAAAGCTCTACGAGGGCGAACTCAGTGTTGCCAGGCAATTCGGGCTGCTGGTGAGCTTCAGTGGGAAGCACCCGTCCGGCAGCCCGGTCTTCCGGGCCCTGTCAGCCGCTGCATTGCTGCGCCACCTGGCCAAGGCCAGGCAGGAGGAGGGCCGCCTCAGTCACGCGCTCAGCCAGGCCGTGGGAATTGGTGAAGCGGCCGCCGGTCCGACAGCCGATATCTATCCGGCCCTGTACAATCAGCATGTCATCGATGAGCTCTCGACAATGGTGAATTCACAGCACGGGGAAATTGAACTCAGCGCGGCGGCAGCCGCTGATGCCGATGCCACCGCCAGGTGCAAGCTCTCAAGGGATGGCGAGCGCGCCATGTTGCTGGGATTTGAGGAGCCCTATAACGACCTGTTGGAACGCCAGCACGAGTTACTCTGGCGGAAACTGCGGCCCTAGCCTAGCTGGCGTAGTCCACTTCCATGCGGTCGACCTTCTGGAAGCCGCGCGGCAACTTGTTGCCGCGGCGGCCGCGCTCCCCGCGATAGTGCTCCAGCTCGGAAAATTTCAGGCTGAGATGCCGCTTGCCCGCATGCACGACCAGCGAGTCGGCCTCGGTCAACACCTGTATGGCCACGACGAACTCCTCACGGCTCTGCACCCTCGCAGACGGGATAGATATCAACTTCAGCCCCTTGCCGCGGGCGAGCTGCGGCAGTTCCTCCAGGGGGAATATCAGCAACCGCCCCTCGTTGCTGACCGCGGCAACGAAAGAAGCTTCGATCGCGGCGACCCGGGCGGGTTGTAATACCCGGCCACCCTTGGGCAGGCTGAGTGCAGCCTTGCCGGATTTGTTCTTGGTTTGCAGGTCGCCCAGTTTCGCCACGAACCCGTAGCCCGCGTCAGAAGCCAGCAGGTAGAGCTGCCCCTCATCACCCGCCATAATCCCCTCGAAGCTGGCACCGGAGGGCGGGTTGACTCTCCCGGTCAGGGGCTCGCCCTGGCCCCGCGCGGAGGGCAGGTTGTGTGAGGGAATGGTGTAGGCGCGGCCGGTGGAGTCGAGAATAATGGTCTGTAAATTGGTGCGACCGGCCACGGACATCTTGTAGCCGTCACCGGATTTGTAACTCAGGCTACCCGGGTCGATCTCGTGACCCTTGGCGGCGCGTATCCAGCCCTTTTCGGACATGACAATGGTAATCGGCTCCGTGGTCATGAGCTCCAGCTCACTGAAGGCACGGGCTTCCTCTACTTCCGCCAGGTGGGAGCGGCGCTCGTCACCGAACTCTTCGGCAACCGCCAGCAACTCCTTCTTGATCAGGGTCTTCAGGCGTGCCGCCGAGCCCAGCAGCTTCTTGAGTTCGTCGCGCTCGGCGGAGAGTTCGTCCTGCTCGCCCTTGATTTTCATCTCCTCGAGTTTCGCCAGGTGGCGCAGCTTCAACTCGAGAATAGCCTCCGCCTGCTCATCGCTGATTTTGAAACGCTTCATCAACACCAGCTTGGGCTTGTCCTCGGTGCGAATAATCTGGATGACCTCATCGATGTTGAGAAAGGCGACCAGGTAACCCTCAAGAATATGCAGGCGGGACAGTACCCGCTCCAGCCGGTACTCAAGGCGGCGGCGCACCGTGTCGGTACGAAATTTCAGCCATTCCTTGAGAATCGTTACAAGGCCCTTAACACCGGGTCGCCCGTCGATACCGATAACGTTGAGGTTGACCCGGTAGGTACGCTCCAGGTCTGTGGTGGCGAACAGGTGGCTCATCAGGGCCTCCCGATCGACCCGGTTGGACCGTGGCACGATCACCAGCCGGGTTGGGTTCTCGTGGTCGGATTCATCCCGCAGGTCGGCAACCATGGGCAGTTTCTTGGCCTGCATTTGCTGCGCGATCTGCTCCAGCACCTTGGAGCCGGACGCCTGGTGAGGCAGCGCGGTGACGATGATCTCTCCCGATTCGGTATCCCACACCGCACGCATACGCAGGGCGCCCTTGCCGGTCTCGTACATGGCAAGGATTTCTTCCCGCGGCGTGATGATCTGGGCTTCGGTGGGGAAATCAGGGGCCTGCACGTGCTCGCAGAGGTCACGCACCGTTGACTTGGGTTTTTCCAGCAGGCGGACAGCCGCCGTGACCACCTCATTGAGGTTGTGCGGGGGAATGTCCGTGGCCATACCCACTGCAATGCCGGTGGTGCCATTGAGCAGCACGTTGGGGACCCGCGCCGGCAGCACCGCCGGTTCATTGAGTGTGCCATCGAAGTTGGGTACCCAGTCGACCGTACCCTGGCCCAGTTCCGACAAGAGCGTATCGGCGTAGGCGGTAAGGCGAGATTCGGTGTAGCGCATGGCGGCGAATGACTTGGGGTCGTCCGGCGAACCCCAATTGCCCTGCCCGTCCACCAACGGATACCGGTAGCTGAAATCCTGTGCCATCAGGACCATGGCCTCGTAGGCGGCGCTGTCTCCATGAGGGTGAAACTTGCCGATCACATCCCCCACCGTGCGCGCTGACTTCTTGAACTTGGCACTGGCCTTGAGGCCCAGTTCGCTCATGGCATAGACAATACGCCGCTGCACCGGCTTGAGCCCATCGCCGATATTGGGCAGGGCGCGGTCCAGAATGACGTACATGGAATAATCCAGGTAGGCCTTTTCGGTGTATTGCTTGAGGGAAACCTGCTCGACACCCTCGTGATCGATTTCCACGTTGTCAGACATAAGCCAACCCGACTGTTAATCTGTTATTGAACACTACTACTTGCACATACGGCACCGGGAGACCGGCGCCGGGAAGGGGGTACCGCATCAATTCATGTAACTGCCGCGCAGGCCAACCAGCTGCTCATTGAGATTGACGATCGAGTTCGCCATGTCGATCAGCAGGCTGTGAATGGTCGTTGGATTACTCTTGATCAGGTCTGCAAACTGTTCCTTGGGCACCTTCACCACGGAGCAGCGGGTCTTGGCCATAACCGTCGCGGTGCGATCTGCATTGGTGAGCACAGCCATGGCGCCGAATATCTCGCCCTCTTCAATGCCGCCGACGGTCACCCCGTCGACAACCACCTCGGCGGAACCCTCGGTGAGGTTGAACACATAGTCGGCCCTGTCGCCCTGGCGGATCATCACATCCCCGGGATTGTAGATTTCGAAGCCCGGCGTGGCATGGGTATCGTCGTCGGTGAGTGCCGCGGTCAGGCGCAGCTGCATGCCCGCCTGCGTAATCAGCAGCCGCGTCCAGAGCTTGATCGCGGTGGGGTCGGTAAACACGCGGCGCATGAATTCCAGCGCCGGGTAGCCCTGCAGGCTGGCCCCGTTCTCGCTGGAGTAGGACACCGTGACATCGTGTTCACCGGCGCCGGCCACGTCCGGTAGCAGCAAATCTCCGTCTTCCAGCAGGTAAACCGTGCGATCGCGGTAGCGTGCGGAAAGGGAGCCGCTTTCAATGTAGTAGATCTTGTCCGCCTCCAGGCCGCGCAGCAGGGCATTGTCGGTGGCCTCGATCTCCAGGCTCATGGAGGGAATATCAATGTTCTCAAGCAGGGCGCTGACCAGCTTCTTGTATTGCTGGTTGAGCACGAAGAAATCCTGCGTGAGTTCAGCGTTCGCTAACATCGGGCGCTGTCCTTATGAGTATTATTAATAGGTGACATATTGCACTCTGGTCTTGCGGCTTATAGTAGCATTATTCGGCCCCGCGCGAGCACCGAGATGCATATAATACTGGTTACTCCCGGATGCTACCACTTTGCCCGCAATCCACGTAACATGCGGCTCTCAGCGCACCCCGGGCACCCACCGATGGACCAATCAGAACAATCCGGCAGCCCCCTGCAGTGGCAGGCGCTCAGCTTCGAAGAGCTGGATACAAGGCGGCTCTACGCCATCCTGCGCCTGCGTCAGGAGGTGTTCATCGTCGAACAGGCCTGCGTCTATAACGATCTCGACGGTCGTGACCAGGACAGCTTCCACCTCTGCGCCTGGCGGGAAAACGAGCTGCTCGCCTATGCTCGCTGTATGCCCCCCGGGCTGGACCGCAGCGAGTCGGCCATCGGCCGTATCGTGGTCAACCCGATAGCCCGGGGCCTCAAGCTGGGCCGGGAGCTGGTGCAGCGCAGCATCGATTTCAACCTCGCCACCTGGCCGGAAAGCGGCATCCGCATCGGCGCCCAGGCCCACCTGGAGGCTTTTTACCAGGACCTGGGCTTCACCACCGACAGCGACGTCTATGACGAGGACGGCATTCCACACATAAAAATGATACTGAGATAAACCATGGGAATACTGAAGCTACTGAAAATAGTCCTGGCAATACTGGCACTGGTGCTGGTACTGGTGGCTGGCCTGTTACTGTTCGTGCCGGGGCTGCATACCAGTAGCCTGGAGATGATTCTCAACGTGATGACCGGCGCCGGCAGCAACCGGCCGGAGGCGGAACTGCTGCAGCGCCTGCGGGCCGCCGATGGTTACCGGGTATCGGTATTCGCACGGGGCATCGCCAATCCGCGGATGTTGCACCGCAGCAGCACGGGCCGGGTCCTGATCAGCAGCCCGCGCAGTGGCGAAATCCTCCAGTTCACCGATGCCGACGGCGACGGCATCGCCGAGGCCTACCAGCAGTTGCTGAGCGGGCTGCAGCGCCCCCATGGCCTGGACGTGCACAAGGGATACCTCTACGTTGCCGAATCGAATCAGGTCGGCCGGATAGCCTACGATGTGACCAGCGGCGAGGTCAGCGGTGACTACCAGGTCGTGGTAGGCGACCTCACGGACAACGGCAACCACTGGACTAAAACCCTGCGCATCGATCCTGCGGGCAGGCTCTACGTGGCCATGGGGTCAACCTGCAATGTCTGTGAAGAGGCTGACCAGCGACGCGCGACCATCATGCGCTACGAGCCCGACGGCAGCAGTGGCAAGATCTACGCCAGCGGTCTGCGCAACAGTGTGGGTATGGCCTTCGCGCCCTGGGACGGCGGCCTCTACGCCACCGACAATGGCCGGGACCTGCTCGGTGACGACTACCCCCCCTGCGAGTTGAACCACATCGTGGAGGATGGTTTCTACGGCTGGCCTTACCTCAATGGCGACAACGAGCTCGACCCTGATTTCGGTGCGGGCCGGGAATCACTGCAGGACACCGCCATCAAGCCCGTATTTAATTTCCCCGCCCATAATGCACCCCTGGGCATCCATTTCAGCGACGGGCCGGAGCGGCAGGCACTGGTGGCCCTGCACGGTTCCTGGAACCGATCAACCCCCGATGGATACCGGGTTCTGCGCTTGAGCTGGCAGCCTGACGGCAGCATCGAGTCGGAGGATTTCCTCTGGGGTTTTGAGGAAGACGGCGATATCGTCGGCCGACCGGTCGATATTGTCGGTGACGGCGATGGCGGCTACTTCATCAGCGACGATTTCGCCCGCGTAATCTACTGGGTCAGCAAACGGGAGCGGGAGTCCGTTACCGCACTCGAAGTAAGAGCCGCTGCGCCGGAGGCCGGGGGACTGGATGCCGGACTGGCTGCTGCCGGGGCCGACCTCTACCAGGCGATGCCCTGTGGCGATTGCCACGATGCAAACGCGCTGACGCCGGTATCGCTGGCCGGGGTCAGCACCAAATACAATGTCGACAGTCTCACCGAGTACTTTTTAACCCCGACGCCACCCATGCCGAGGTACGAACTGAGCCTGGAGCAACGCCGGCAACTGGCCCACTACCTGCTCAGTCGGGATTGACTTCCAGCAGGAAAGTCACCGGCCCGTCGTTGACCAGGGCAACCTGCATATTGGCACCAAACAGGCCACCGGCAACCTTGTCGTGCCGTTGTTCGAGCATGGCGAGCATCTGTTCGTAGAGTGCTTCCGCAGCAGCGGGTTCCAGCGCCGAGGTGAAGCTCGGGCGCAGACCCTTGCGGGTATCCGCCGACAAGGTGAACTGGGAAACCAGCAGCACACCCCCGGCGACATCAGCAACGCTCCGGTTCATGCGCCCTTCCGCGTCTGCAAACACCCGGTAAGCGAGCAATTTGTCGAGCATGCGCACGGCGACGGCTTCGGTGTCACCCCGGTCCATACCCAGCAGTACCAATAATCCGGGGCCGATTTCCCCCACCACGCGGCCATCGACGCTGACGCTGGCCTCGCTGACGCGCTGCAATAAAGCCTTCACGCGTTCAGCCGCTGAGATCCTGGAAGCGTTCCGCCATGCGCCGTGTGGCGCGGATCAGTACATCAGTGATCCCGGGCTCGGATGCGGCGTGGCCGGCATCGCGCACAATATGCAGTTCCGACTCCGCCCAACGCCGGTGCAGCTCAAAGGCATTGTCCAGCGGGCATACCGCGTCGTAGCGACCGTGCACGATAGTGCCCGGTATACCCTCCAGGCTGGCCACATCCTCGAGGATCTGGTTTTCACGGATGAAGCAGTCATTGACGAAAAAATGGGCCTCGATTCGCGCCAGCGCCAGGGCAATATGGGGATCGACAAAATGCTCGATGACCTCGAGATTGGGGCGCAGGGTGGCACAGCGTGCCTCCCAACCCGACCAGGCCTTGGCGGCAGCCATGCGCGCCAGTTCATTGTCACCGGTCAGGATTTCGTAGTAAGCGCTGACCAGGTCACCGCGGTCCGATTCCCGAACCGGGCGCAGGTAGTCTTCCCAGTGGTCGGGGAAAAGACGGCTGGCGCCTTCCTGGTACAGCCACTGCATATCCTGTTGCCGACCCAGGAATACTCCGCGCAGGATCATCCCCAGCACCCGCTCAGGAAAACGCTGTGCGTAGAGCAGGCTCAGGGTTGAGCCCCAGGAACCACCGAACAGCAACCAGCGCTCGATACCCAGGTGCTCGCGGATCTTCTCCATATCGTCGATCAGGGCATCGGTATGATTATTGGCGATTTCCGCATGGGGACTGGACTGCCCTGCCCCGCGCTGGTCGAAGAGTATGATGCGGTAGCGTTCGGGATCGAAGAAGCAGCGGTTGCGGGCGTCGCAGCCTGCACCGGGCCCCCCGTGAACAAAGAGGACAGGCAGGCCATCGGGATCGCCACTTTCCTCCAGGTAGAGTTCGTGGGGCGCTTCGACCTGCAGCCGGTGCTGCGCGTAGGGTTTGATCTCCGGGTAGAGCATCAACATCCCCACATTATAGACATCAGATACGCCCGGCGCGGCGTCTTTCGTGCTCCTTCAACAGTTTCTTGCGCAGGCGGATGTTCTGCGGGGTAACCTCCACCAGCTCATCGTCCTCGATAAATTCCAGCGCCTGTTCCAGGCTGTGCCTCACCGGCGGTGTCAGGACGATATTCTCATCGGAACCGGCCGCGCGAATATTGGTCAGTTGTTTGGCCTTGGTCGGGTTCACGGTCAGGTCGTTGCCACGGCTGTGCAGGCCGATAACCTGGCCCTCGTAGACATCCACGTTGGGGTCGATAAACAGCCGACCCCGGTCCTGCAGGTTATAGAGGGAGTAAGCAAGGGTCTTGCCGTTCACCAGTGAAACCAGCACACCGTTGCTACGGTGAATGAGCTCGGCATTTTTAACCGGGCCGTAGTGATCGAAAACATGGGTCATGATGCCGCTTCCCGAGGTCAGGGTCAGGAATTGCGAGCGGAAACCGATGAGGCCGCGGGCCGGGATGATAAATTCCATCCGCACCCGGCCCTTGCCGTCGGGCACCATGTTTTTGAGGTCGGCGCGGCGGCGGCCCAATTCCTCCATCAGGGCTCCCTGGTGGGCGTCTTCGCAATCGACCAGCAGCTGCTCGAAGGGCTCCTGCAACTCACCGTCGATCTCCTTCTGGATGACCTCCGCCCGGGAGACCCCGAGTTCGTAACCCTCTCGGCGCATGGTTTCGATTAACACCGACAGGTGCAACTCGCCGCGGCCCGATACCACGAACTTGTCGGCGCTGTCGCCGGGCTCGACCCGCAGGGCGACATTGTGGATCAGCTCCCGCTCCAGGCGCTCCTTGATGTTGCGCGAGGTCACGAACTTCCCCTCCTTGCCGGCAAAGGGGGAGTCATTGACCTGGAAGGTCATACTCACTGTGGGTTCGTCGACGGTCAGGGCCGGCAGGGCCTCCGGATTGGCGGGGTCACAGAGGGTGTCGGATATCTTCAGACCCTCGATGCCGGTCACGCAGACAATATCCCCGGCCTCGGCGGAATCGGCATCGACCCGCTCCAGGCCCATGTAGCCCATGACCTGCAAGACCTTGCCGCTGCGAGATTCGCCGTCACTACCGATCACAGTAACCGCGGTGTTTGGCGCCAGGGAACCACGGCTGACCCGGCCCACCCCGATAACACCGACATAGCTGGAATAGTCCAGGGCGGATATTTGCATCTGCAGGGGGCCATCGCTGTCCACCACCGGTGGGGGTACGTGCTCCAGGATGGCGTCAAAGAGCGGGTGCATATCGGAACCCATCTCTTCATGATCTGCGCCGGAGATCCCCTCCAGCGCCGAGCTGAATATCACCGGGAAGTCGAGTTGTTCCTCGCTCGCGCCGAGCCGGTCAAACAGGTCGAAGACCTGGTCCACCACCCAGTCAGGCCGCGCGCCGGGCCGGTCCACCTTGTTGACGACGACAATCGGCCGCAGCCCCCGCTCGAAGGCTTTCTGGGTCACGAAGCGGGTCTGGGGCATGGGCCCGTCCACTGCGTCCACCAGCAGCAACACACTGTCGACCATCGACAGTACCCGTTCCACTTCGCCGCCAAAGTCCGCATGCCCGGGCGTATCGACGATGTTGATCCGGTAGTCACCCCAGCGGATAGCGGTGTTCTTGGCCAGGATGGTAATGCCGCGCTCCCGCTCCTGGTCGTTGGAATCCATAACCCGCTCGGTGTCCTGGCTGCGGCGGTCCAGCGTGCCGGACTGCTGCAACAGGCAGTCGACCAGGGTGGTCTTGCCATGGTCGACATGGGCGATGATGGCAATGTTGCGCAGATTCTGGATCACGGCTTTCCTCGGGACAGCGGGCGTATCGGGCAAAAAGGCGCGCGATTATACATGCCTCAGGAGGCAGGGCGATAGACCTTGACCTTATCGAAGCCGGAGTCCAGCAAGTGCGCGGCGTGCAGCTTGCTCATTACCCCCCGGTCGCAATAGAGCATGTAGGTCTCGGCACGGTCCAGGTTCTGCACACGCGAATGCAGTTCATAGAATGGAATCTTCAATACCTCCGCCTGCACCTGCAGCGGCTGCACTTCTTCTTCCGCCGGGTGGCGGATATCGATGACCACACTGCCGGCCAGCGGCACAGACAGCACCTCCACCTCGCCGCCACCAAGCTCCTCGTCCTGCAATTCGTCGATAAACTGGATTCGCGCAGCCGCCACAGCGCGGTCGATAACCGCCATGTCGAAATAGCTCTCCTCCTTCGCTATCCGCTCGGGCCGGGCGCGGGTGGTTGGATTCACCGAAATAACCCCGCAGTATTCCGGAATATTGGCGGCAAACTCTTCGGTGCCTATAGCCGCTGCCGTGCGGATGATGTCTTCCTTGTCGCTGGTGATCAGCGGCCTCAGGACCAGTGTATCGGTAACCGCATCGATGACTGACAGGTTGGTCAGGGTCTGGCTGGATACCTGGGCCACCGATTCGCCGGTGACCAGGGCATTGATGTTTAAATCCGCGGCAACGCGAGCGCCGGCGCGCAGCATCATACGCTTGAGAATTACTCCCATCTGGGAGTCCTCCACCTTGTTGAGCAGTTCCGCCACCACCTCCTCGAAGGGAACCGTGACAAAACGCACGCGCTGACTGCTGCCGAATTTCATCCACAGGTAGAGGGCGACCTCTTTGACGCCGATCTCGTGATCCCGACCACCGAGGTTGAAAAAGCAGAAGTGGGTTTGCATGCCCCGCTTCATGGTCAGGTAACTGGAGACCGTGGAGTCAAATCCGCCGGAAATCAGGGATAGCACCGGGTCCAGGGCACCCAGGGGATAACCGCCCAGGCCCTTGTGGCGCCGGTCGACCACGAAAAGCGTGTTATCACGGATTTCCAGCCTCACCACCACATCCGGATCTGTGAGATTCACCCCACTGGCGCCGGTCTGTTGATTCAGGCCACCGCCGACGAAGCGCTCCACGTCGACTGACCTGAAATCGTGCTTGCCCGCCCGTTTACAGCGCACGGCAAAACTGCAATCTTCCAGCCGGGAGCGATAGATTTCCAGTGTCTTGTCCAGGATGTCATCGAAATCCCCCAGCGGGTACTCGACCACCTCCAGGAACCAGGCGATCCCGGGCACGCAAGCCAGCAGGTCAACGTAGCGGCGCCGGATGGACTCATCATCGAGGCCACTGGTGATAACCAGCTTGTCCCAGTCCCGCCGCACATGCACTTCCGGGTCCATGGGCCGCAGTACCCGGCGCAGGTTGGTGGCCAGCTGGCTCACGAACTGGCGCCTTACGGGCTTGCTCTTGATAGTGATTTCGGGGAAAAACTTGACAATGAATTTCATTGCGGCCATAAACATCGACGCTGTCCGGGGCGCGTATTATACGGGTATCCGGACACTGTTTGCGAAACTGCCCGCAAGCCACTAAGGATACGCACCATTCTGGTGCATTTAAGCACCAATATGGTGCGATGAATCCCGAGACGATGAGCGCAGCCCGGCAAACCACTTGCGTTACAGGCACTTAGCCACGGCCAGACTGTGGCATGGCTTTTGCTAACTTAGAGGTGCTACCAGATATCACCGGGTCCCCACGGATACCGGCGACTGTCGATTTCTGAATAACTGGTCAATCCAGTACGAACACCATCCGATGGAGGAACAACAATGTCAGAGAAAACTCTGAACTTGATCAAAGACAACGAAGCCCGCTGGGTTGACCTGCGCTTCACCGACACACGTGGCAAGGAGCAGCACGTGTCCATCCCATCTGGCGAAGTCGATCCGGACTTCTTCGAGGGCGGCAAGATGTTCGACGGCTCGTCGATCGCCGGCTGGAAAGGCATCAATGAATCCGACATGATCCTGATGCCCGACGACAGCACCTCCGTCCTGGACCCCTTCACCGACGAGCCCACTGTCATCCTGCGCTGCGACATCGTCGAGCCCAGCACCATGCAGGGATACGAGCGCGATCCCCGCTCCGTGGCCCAGCGCGCCGAGGAATACCTGAAGTCTACCGGTATCGGTGACACTGCATTTTTCGGCAACGAGCCCGAGTTCTTTGTCTTCGACGACGTGAAGTGGCATGCCGACATGTCCGGCGCCGGTTACTCGGTCAACTCCGAGGAAGCGGCCTGGGCCTCCAGCCACTCCTTCGACGAGGGCAACATCGGCCACCGTCCCAGCGTCAAGGGCGGCTACTTCCCGGTTCCGCCGGTAGATTCGCTGCACGATATCCGCGCCGCGATGTGCGCCGCCATGGAGCAGATGGGCCTGAACGTCGAAGTACACCACCACGAGGTGGGCACCGCCGGCCAGTGTGAAATCGGCATCCGCTTCGACACCCTGGTGGCCAAGGCCGACCAGACCCAGATCCTCAAGTACTGTGTGCACAATGTCGCCCACGCCTACGGCAAGACGGCAACCTTTATGCCCAAGCCACTGGTTGGTGACAACGGCAGCGGCATGCACTGCCACCAGTCAATCGCCAAAGACGGCGAGAACACCTTTGCCGGTGACGGCTACGCCGGGCTTTCAGAGACCGCGCTGTTTTACATCGGCGGTATTATCAAGCACGCACGCGCACTGAACGCCTTCACCAATGCCTCCACCAATAGCTACAAGCGACTGGTACCGGGCTTTGAGGCGCCGGTGATGCTGGCCTATTCGGCTCGCAACCGCTCGGCATCCATCCGGGTGCCCTACGAGCCCAGCCCCAAGGGCAAGCGTATCGAGGTTCGTTTCCCGGACCCGACCGCCAACCCCTACCTGGCCTTTGCAGCGATGCTGATGGCCGGTATCGACGGCATCCAGAACAAGATCCACCCCGGCGATGCCGCGGACAAGGACCTGTACGACCTGCCGCCGGAAGAGGGCAAGGCGATCCCGACGGTTGCTTCCAGCTTCTCCATGGCCCTGGCAGCACTGGACGAGGACCGTGGCTTCCTCACCGCCGGCGGCGTGTTCACCGACGATATGATCGACGGTTACCTCGAGCTGAAGGCAGAGGAAGTAGAGAACCTGGACATGACCACTCACCCGGTCGAGTTCGATATGTACTACTCCGTGTAAGTATTCATTTCTTACATCGTTCCAACAAGCAGGGCCCACCATACGGTGGGCCCTGTTGTTTTAGCTCCCTTGAAATTCGGGCTTTTTGTCCAGGCGTCCCGGGAATAGCCGATTTTGTCGTTTCAGAGGATTTGCGGTACTGTTGAAGGGCGGTAACAAAGGAGTTCGCGGTGTATCGACTAGTACCAGCCCTGACAATCGCCTTGCTGGCGACACTGAGCCATGCCCAGGTCTACAGGCATGTCGACAAGGAGGGCAACGTCACCTTCACCGACGCGCCACCGCCGGATGCACAGCCGGTGGAAATCGGGCCCACCAACACCGCATCCCCCCCGCCCACTGCCTATCCCAAGCGCGAACCGGAGAAAGCGGACGGCGAGGCGGAGATCAAGTACTCGATTAACATCACCGCCCCGGCTCACGAATCCATTTTTCACGGTGGCGGCAATTTCACCGTAAACGCATCGATTACACCCGGGCTGAAAGAGGCGCACATGCTGCAGCTGCTGATGAACGGCGCGCCCCGCGGAGAAGCCCAGAAAAGCACTACCTGGCCCCTGACCAACGTGTTTCGCGGCGAGCAGGTGCTCTCAGTTACCGTTGTCGACGACAAGGGCGAGCAAATTGCGCAATCCGAGCCGGTAACCGTCTACGTGTTCCGCCCCTCTTCCAACCGGAAGCGCTAAAACACCTTTCAGCAGCTTTACCCCGGGTCGCACCACTCTGGACAAAGCCCACAGGTGCGTGCACCATAATGGTGCACGCACCTGTCAACAGCAGCTGCCCGAAAACAAACCTCGGCGGATCTGGTCTATCCACGGGTATTACAGGCCCGTTTAGTTAGTGCTTACTAATCCCGGGTTATGCTTTTTGCCTCAAACCGATATTTGTTCGGCCGCCGGCAGAAGTCTGGCGTCAATTTTGCTTTGTTGAGATGGGGTCGTGCACTACCCTGCTTCACACCGGGAATTGATGAGCCAAACAGAATTTTACAAGGAGCTGCTGGAGAGCCTCAGTACCGCCCTGCTGGTACTGGAGCCGGATCTCCGCATCAGCTTCATCAGCCCGGCGGCCCAGGCCCTGCTGGAGCTCAGTGAGTCGCGTGGCCTCGGCAGCACGCTGGAAGAGCTCTTCCAGGGGCAGGCTGCGCTGCTGGAGGGGCTCCAGGACGCCGTGCAGTCCCACAGCGCCTATACCAACCGGGGCATCAGCCTGAGACTGTCCAGCGGCCAGGAACTGACCGTTGATTGCACTGTAACGCCCTTCCCCGGGGCAGAGAGTGACCAGGCGCGCCTGATTCTGGAGTTGCAGCCGGTTGACCGGATCCGCCGCATAAACCGCGATGAGGGCATGATTTCTTCCCAGGAGACCACCCAGGCGATGATTCGCGGGCTGGCCCACGAGATCAAAAACCCGCTGGGAGGCCTGCGCGGTGCGGCCCAGCTACTGGCCCGCGAACTCCCCGACCCGGAGCTGGAGGAGTACACCCGCATCATCATCGAGGAGTCGGATCGCCTCAGGGACCTGGTGGACCGCATGCTCGGGCCCCACCGCCAACCCCAGCTGGCGCGCCTGAACATCCATGAAGTGCTCGAACACATACGCACACTGCTGCAGGCCGAAGTGGGGGCGGATGTTACTTTCTGCAGGGATTACGACCCCAGTCTCCCGGATGTGCAGGCCGATCGCAGCCAGCTCATCCAAGCCGTACTCAATATTGTCCGCAACGCGATGCTGGCCACGGTCGACAACGAGGGCGAGCGCCGCATCACACTGCGCAGCCGGGTGCAGCGGCAATTCACCATAGGTACACAGCGCCACCGGCTGGTATGCCGCATTGATATCGAGGACAACGGTTCCGGGATTCCCGCTGATCTGCTGGATTCCATTTTTATTCCCATGGTGAGCGGTCGCGCCGACGGCAGCGGACTCGGACTCGCTATCTCGCAATCCATCATCAATCAACACAGGGGCCTGATTGAATGCCGCAGCGAACCGGGCTGCACCGTATTCACCCTCTATCTGCCACTGGAAGCTGAACATGCATAGAACCTCGAAAGTCTGGGTCGTCGACGATGACCGCTCCATCCGCTGGGTACTGGAAAAAGCCCTGGACCAGGCGGGCATCGAGACCGAGTGTTTCGACAACGGCGAAACCCTGGTGCGCAAACTGGATCACCAGCAACCCGACGCCATTGTCAGTGACATTCGCATGCCCGGCATGGACGGCCTCAGCCTGCTGTCACATATCCACGAGAGCTTTCCGGCGCTGCCGGTGATCATTACCACTGCACATTCTGACCTCGACAGCGCGGTGGAGTCTTACCAGCGCGGCGCTTTCGAGTACCTGCCCAAGCCCTTCGATATTGAAGAGGTCGTCGCCGTCACCCAGCGCGCCCTGGCGCAATCCCGGGAGAGTGCCGAGGGCGGCGCCAGTGAGGACGAAGTACTGCCCACGGAAATCATCGGCGAAGCGCCGGCAATGCAGGAGGTATTTCGTGCTATCGGGCGCCTCTCCCATTCCAATATCACAGTACTGATCAACGGCGAATCCGGCACCGGCAAGGAACTTGTGGCCCGTGCCCTGCACCGACACAGCCCCCGCAGCCAGGAGCCGTTTATAGCGCTCAACATGGCGGCGATTCCCAGGGACCTGATGGAGTCCGAGCTGTTCGGCCACGAGAAAGGTGCCTTCACCGGCGCCAACAGCATGCGCCGGGGCCGTTTTGAGCAGGCCAATGGTGGCACCCTCTTCCTCGATGAGATCGGCGACATGCCGGCGGAAACACAGACACGCCTGCTGCGGGTACTGGCGGACGGCGAGTTCTACCGGGTCGGGGGGCATACACCGGTACAGGTAGATGTGCGCATCATTGCCGCCACTCACCAGAACCTGGAGCAGCTGGTTGAGGACCACAGCTTCCGGGAGGACCTGTTCCACCGGCTCAATGTCATCCGCATCCACATTCCCAAGCTGGCCGAGCGACGGGAGGACATACCGCAGTTAATGAGCCACTTTTTTGCGCGGGCGGCGGAAGAGCTCGGGGTGGAGCCAAAGAAGCTGCTGCCGGAAACCGAGGAGTTCCTTTGCCAGCTGGACTGGCCGGGCAACGTCCGGCAGCTGGAAAACACCTGCCGCTGGATCACGGTTATGGCCTCGGGCCGGGACGTGCACCTGGGCGACCTGCCCCCGGAGCTGACACAGCCGGTAACCACCGCCCACGCGGACGTCGACAGCTGGCACAAGTTGCTGCGACTGTGGGCGGAGTCGGAACTCGGCCAGGGCCGGGAGCAACTGATGGAGCAGGCGGTGCCGGAATTCGAGCGGGTTATGATCGAGGCCGCCCTGCAGCAAACCCACGGGCGCAAACGGGACGCATCGGTACTGCTGGGTTGGGGTCGTAATACCCTGACGCGCAAGATGAAAGAACTCGGTATGGACTGAACAGGGCTGCCGGCACGTGTTTAACATCGTCCTGTTCGAACCGGAGATCCCGCCCAATACCGGTAACATTATCCGCCTGTGCGCCAATACCGGCGCCCGGCTGCACCTGGTGAAACCACTGGGTTTCGAACTCGACGACAAACGCATGCGGCGCGCGGGTCTGGATTACGCAGAGTGGGCAGAATTAGAGCTGCACGAGAACTGGCAGGCCTTCAGGTCGAGCTCGGGACCGGGACGCCTGTTCGCAGCCACAACCCGGGGCCAGCGCGCTTATACCGACATCAGCTTCCAACCCGGGGACTACCTGGTGTTCGGGCCCGAGACCCGTGGCCTGCCGGATGCAATCCTCGACGAAATCGGCACACAGCAGAACCTGCGCATACCCATGCTCGAGGGTAGTCGCAGTCTCAACCTGTCAAACAGTGTCGCGATTATCTTGTATGAGGCCTGGCGTCAGCAGGGCTTTACTGCCGGCAGTTAGTGCACAGACTGGAGGAGGCGCCGGTGGGATTCCCGCACCGGCGCCGGGTCTGCGGCTGACTCAGGCCTGGCCAGCCGCCTCTTCTGCGGGGCTGTCACCGGCGGCGCCTGCCTCGGCGCGCTGCTGGGCCTGTTGCAGGGCCTGCTGGTAGAGGGCCTCAAAATTGACCTGGGCCAGCATAACGGCCGGGAACGTGCCTTTGACGGCGATGCTGTCGATGGTTTCCCGGGCATAGGGGAACAGCATGTTCGGGCAGACGATAGACAGTACCCGACGCAGCTCCTCGCCCTCGAGACCGCGAATGTAGAAGATACCGGCCTGCTGCACTTCAACCAGGAAGGCGGTCTCGTCATCGAGCTTGGCGGTGATGGTTACCGTCAGTATCACCTCAAAGTTATCGGCATCGACGCTGTTGCTCTGGTTGCGCAGGTCCACGCTCATGGAGGGCTTCCATTCCTTCTGAAATATCGCCGGTGAATCCGGGGATTCGAATGACAGGTCCTTCAGGTAGATGCGCTGCATCACGAACTGCTGCTGCGGGGCCTCCTGGCCAATGGTTGCCTCTTCGACACCTCCGGTTACTTCTTCTTCAGCCATGTTGTTTACTCCTGTTAGTTATCAATTAATTCTGCTAATTCTGTGACCGCCAGCGGGGGTCAGTTCGCCCCGCTGCCCGGCTCCGCTATTCCCTATTTCACCAGCGGCAACTGCATGTTGCCCCACTCCATCATGCCGCCTCCCATGCGGTATACGGCGTCAAATCCCTGGGCGTTGAGCTTCTTGCCGACGGCACCGGAGTGCTGCCCCATTTTGCAAACCAGTACGATGGGCTTTTCCCGGAACTTTTCCAGTTCGGCAACCCTGCCATCAAGCTTGGTCGCCGGTATATTGATCGCGTCGACGATATGCCCCTGCCCGAATTCGTTGCTGTCGCGCAGGTCGAGGAAAACCCCGCCCTCGGAGTTCACCAGGTTGATCGCCTGCTGGGGTGTCAGGCTTGCGCCCGATTTGCGCGATTCGTGCTGGAAGAGCAGGATGACCGCAAACACAAGGCCACCCACCAGGATCCACTGTTGTGCCAGGAATTCGAAAAACAAAGCCAGTTCCGGAATGAATTCGGGAGCCCGGCCCTCCGGGCCCCCCAAAAAGGTCGCCAAGTATACAGATTCTTTGGGCCGCTGAAAATGTGCGCTATCGTGATCTTGCCACCGATAAAGGGTACACTCAGGCGCTTGATTTTGACCGCTGTGACACATTCCGCAAAACATGACTGAAGAGCGCAAGAGCCCCGTCCTGCTTGTGATCCTGGACGGGTGGGGCTACCGGGAAGAGCCCCGCGACAACGCCATTGCCAATGCCGACACGCCCGTCTGGGATCGGCTCTGGCGGGAATCGCCACACACGCTGATTTCCGGTTCCGGGCTCGATGTGGGCCTCCCGGAGGGTCAGATGGGCAATTCGGAAGTGGGCCATATGAGCCTGGGCGCTGGGCGGGTCGTCTACCAGAGCATGACCCGCATCGACCAGGCCATCAGCGACGGCAATTTTGCCGAGAACCCCGCCTACACCGCCGCTATCGACAAGGCAATCGCAGCCGGCGGGGCTCTACACCTGTTCGGCCTGCTCTCTCCCGGGGGCGTACACAGCCACGAGCGGCATTTCCGCGCCGCCATCGAAATGGCGCAGCAACGCGGTGCAGAGCGGGTTTACCTGCATGCCTTCCTCGATGGTCGCGATACCCCTCCGCGCAGCGCAAAATCCTCGCTGGAGGCCATGGATGCCCTGTTTGCCGAGTTGGGCTGCGGTCGGGTCGCATCCATCGTCGGCCGCTACTACGCCATGGATCGCGACAACCGCTGGGACCGGACCGAGCTGGCTTACCGAATGCTGACAGCCGGGGAGGCCGAGTACACTGCGGTCAGCAGTGTCGAGGCACTGGACCTGGCTTACGCCCGCGAAGAATCCGATGAATTCGTGAAGCCCACGATTGTGGGTGCCGAACCTGCCCCTGTGGAAAGCGGCGACAGCGTAATATTCATGAACTTCCGCGCCGATCGAGCGCGGCAGCTGACCCGGGCCTTTGTCGAGCCGGAATTCGATAACTTCCAGCGCCAGACAATCCCGGCGCTCAGCGATTTTGTGATGACCACGGAATATGCGGCAGACATCGATACCAGCTGCGCCTTCCCGCCGGAGGCACTGCACAATGTGCTTCCGGAGTATCTGGCGGACCTCGGCAAAACCCAGCTGCGCATCGCAGAGACAGAGAAATACGCCCATGTGACTTTTTTCTTCAGCGGTGGCCGCGAGGCTGTTTATGCCGGTGAAGAACGCATCCTTGTGCCCTCCCCGGACGTGGCAACCTACGACCAGCAGCCGGAAATGAGTGCGCCGGAAGTCACCGACCGGCTGGTCGAGGCCATCGAGTCGGGTGCCTATGACCTGATCGTCTGCAACTACGCCAACGGCGATATGGTCGGTCATACGGGTAACTACAACGCGGCCATCGCAGCGGTGGAAACTCTCGATTGCTGCATCGGGCGTCTCGAGCAGGCCCTGGAAAAAGTCGGCGGCGAGGCGCTGATCACTGCCGATCACGGTAATTGCGAACAAATGATCGATTACGACTCCGGGCAGCAACATACCCAGCACACCACCGAGTTGGTGCCGCTGGTTTATGTCGGCCACAGGCCGGCCCGTTTTAACGGTGACGGCGGCATCCTGGCGGACGTTGCACCATCGCTGCTGACGCTCCTCGACCTGCCGGTACCGGTGGAGATGACCGGTAAAAGCCTGTTGGAGCTGCACTAGCACGACAATGGGAGCTAGCCTGCGCTACCGGCTGTTACAACTGTTCTGGGTCCTGTTACTCGCGTCCATCACCGGGCAGGCCATACCACAAGAGGACGAAGAGACCCGGACCCGGCGGCAGCTGGCCCAGCTCCAGCAAGACATGTCCCGGCTCAGCCAGGAACTCCAGCGCGATCTGGAGCAGCGCAACTCCCTGCGCGCCGCCCTGCGCCAGTCGGAAGTCAGGATCGGCAAGCTGCGGCGGGATATCGCCGCTACCCGCGACAAGCTGCGCTGGACCCGCGACCAGCTCACCGACCTGCGCAGCCAGCGACAGGAACTGCTGGTTGCCCGCGGCGAGCAGCAGGAGCGCATTAGCCGTGAAATTCAGACCGCCTACCAGATGGGCAAGCAGGGTCAGTTGAAGATCCTGCTGAACCAGGAGCAACCGGACACCCTGGCTCGCGCCATGGCCTACTACGAGTACTTTTACCAGGCGCGCAAGGACCACATCCAGCGCTACCTGGAGATCATCTCGCGTATCGATGTACTGGAGCCGGAAATCAGCAGCACCGCCCGGCAGCTGGAGATCACACGGGAAACACTCGACAGACAGGAAAAGGACCTTGTTGCAGGCAAGGCGCGCCGACAGAAGGATTTGCAGCGACTCAATGCCAGCATCGACAGCAAGGACAAGCGACTGCAGCAAATGACCCGCGACCAGGAGGAACTGGAGCGGCTGCTGGAAGTCATAGAACAGGCGATTGCAGAAATGCAGGTACCGGAGGAATTCCAGAGTTTTGCCGCCTTCAAGGGGCAGATGCCCTGGCCCGTGGAGGGTAAACCCAGCAATCGTTATGGAGCGCGGCGCCCCAACGCCCAGCTCAGGTGGCAGGGATTGGTGCTGCCGGCCCAGGAGGGAAGCAATGTCAACGCCATCCACCACGGGCGGGTGGTATTCGCGGACTGGTTTCGCGGTTCAGGCTTGCTGCTGATCATCGACCACGGCGAGGGCTTTATGAGCCTGTACGCCCACAACCAGGCCTTACTGAGGGAGGTCGGCGAGTGGGTATCGGCAGGCTCCGCGATCGCCACCGTGGGCAACAGCGGGGGCCGCGAGGAGGCGGCACTCTACTTTGAGATCCGAGAGGCCGGCAAACCCATGAATCCCGGGCCCTGGCTGGCTGGAGGCTAGCAAAGGCCCAAATGGGGTACACTAGGAGCTACGCGGTGCTGTAAACCGCGGTGGATTACAGATTATGAAGATTTTCAGCCCAGCCAGGGCGGCCCTGCTGACCGCCCTGCTCATCGGCAGCCCCCAGGGCCTGGCCACTGAAGAGCCCGGAACCCTGCCACTGGACGAATTGCGCACCTTCGCCGATGTATTCAGCCAGATTCGTGTTGGCTACGTGGAAGAAGTAGACGACAAAACCCTGCTCGAGTATGCCATCCAGGGCATGCTGTCCGGGCTCGACCCGCACTCGGTGTACCTGACAGCGGATGACTTCGAAGACCTGCAAACCAGCACCAGCGGCGAATTCAGCGGCCTGGGACTCGAGGTGGGCATGGAAAACGGCTTCGTCAAGGTGATTTCCCCCATCGATGACACCCCGGCGGACAAGGCCGGGATCGAACCCGGTGACATTATTCTCAAGCTCGGCACCCAACCTGTGAAGGGCATGACCCTGAACGAGGCCATCGAACTGATGCGCGGCCCCCGGGGCACCACCATCGATCTCACCATTGCCAGAGAGGGTCGCAGCCAGCCCTTTACGCTGACCCTGGAGCGGGACACCATCAAAGTGGTCAGTGTGCGCAAGCGCTGGCTGGAACCCGGTTACGGCTACCTGCGGATCGCCCAGTTCCAGCGGCGAACCGGCGAGGAACTGGGCAAGGCACTGGACAGGCTGAAGCAGGAAGAGGAGCTCAAAGGCATCGTGCTCGACCTGCGCAACAACCCCGGCGGCGTGTTACGAGCCAGCGTCGACGTGGTTGATCACTTCCTCGACGGGGGCACTGTTGTCTACACCGAGGGCCGCCTGGACAATGCCGAGACTCGCTACAATGCCACGCCCAGAGACAGCACTGAGGGCGTGCCCATCGTGGTGCTGATCAATGGCGGTTCAGCCTCCGCCTCTGAAATTGTGGCCGGTGCCCTGCAGGACCACCGCCGGGCCGTGGTCATGGGAACACCCAGTTTCGGCAAGGGGTCGGTACAAACCATCCTGCCGCTCTCGGAAGAGCGCGCGATAAAGCTGACCACTGCGCTCTATTTCACCCCCAATGGCCGCTCCATCCAGGCCCAGGGTATTGTTCCCGATATCGAGGTCGAAAGAGCCAGGGTGACAGCCTTCGAAAACCTGCCGCCCCAGGTTAGCGAGGCAGACCTGGCCGGTCGGCTTGAGAATGCAAACGGCAATGGCGAAAGCCGGGAGCGCAGCAAGCGGGTTCCCAACGAACTGCTGGCGCGCGACAACCAGCTGTACGAGGCGCTGACCCTGCTCAAGGGTATTCATATTCTGGGCATGTATGAATCGGAAGAGCCGCCACTCTAGGGCCCGCATCGCCCAACTACTGCTGCTCTTTGTTCTGGCGGCGCCACCGTCACTGGCGGAACAGGCGCGCACCCTGGTCATTATCATCGATGACCTGGGCAACCAGCTCGAATCCGGCGTACGCGCCGCCACCTTGCCGGGAAAACTCAACCTGGCGATTCTGCCCGACACCCCGAACGGCCAGGCCCTGGCTGAGTTAGCCGCCGCCCTGGGCAAGGAGGTGGTGCTCCACCAGCCGATGAGCAACTTCCACAGCAAACCCCTGGGGCCCTGCGCCCTGACGGCGCAAATGGGAGAGCAGCTGCTGCGCAGCACTCTCGCCGAATGCATCGACCGCACACCCTATATCAGGGGCGTAAGCAATCACATGGGCAGCCAGCTCACCAGTATGCGTGAGCCCATGGTCTGGGTTATGCAGGAGTTGTCGGGGCGGAACCTGTATTACGTCGTGGACAGTCGCACCACCAGCGAGTCCGTGGCGGCCTCTGTGGCAGCTGAGTACGGGATACCGCATTTGTCGCGGCAGGTTTTCCTGGACAACGAGACCAGCCGTACTGCCATCGATGCTCGCTTCCGGCAGGTCTTGGCTGTCGCTGACGCCGAGGGCATCGGGATAGCCGTTGGCCACCCCTACCCGGAAACACTCAGCTACTTGCAGGAGGTTCTGCCCACACTCCAGCACCAGGGTTACCGGCTGGCATTGATATCCGAGGTACTGGCCGCACCGCGCCAGGCATACCCCGGCGGCGAACTGGCCGACTAGAGCCGCATCTCGATCCCGCGCTCAGCCATGTAGGCCTTGGCCTCGGGAATCGTGTACTCCGCGAAATGGAAAATACTGGCGGCCAGCACCGCATCGGCACCACCGGCCAACACACCCTCCGCCAGATGTTCCAGGGTACCCACCCCCCCGGAGGCAATCACCGGTATCGACACCGCATCGCAAATGGCCCGGGTCAGTTCCAGGTCGAAACCATCCTTGGTACCGTCCCGGTCCATGCTGGTCAGGAGGATTTCACCAGCACCGTAGCCCGCCATGCGCTGCGCCCACTCCACCGCATCGATCCCGGTGGGTTTGCGGCCACCGTGGGTAAAAATCTCCCAGCGGCTTTCGCCTTCCACCCGCTTGGCATCGATGGCCACCACGATGCATTGTGAGCCGAATTTTTCCGCCGCCTCGCGCACGAACTCGGGATTGTGGATGGCGGCCGTGTTGATGGCGACCTTGTCAGCACCGGCGGTGAGCATCAGCCGGATATCCTCGACCTTGCGAATCCCGCCACCCACGGTGAGTGGGATAAAAACCTCCGCGGCAATACGCTCCACCGTGTGCACAGTGGTATCCCGCCCTTCGTGGCTGGCGGTGATATCGAGGAAGGTAATTTCATCGGCGCCCTGCTCGTTGTAGCGCTGGGCGATTTCCACCGGGTCGCCGGCATCGCGGATATCGACGAAATTGACCCCCTTCACGACGCGGCCCGCATCCACGTCCAGGCAGGGGATAATCCTTTTAGCCAGGCCCATTAGGTGGTGTCCTCATCGCACAGGGCCTGGGCCTCGGCCAGGTCCAGGGTTCCCTCGTAGATGGCACGGCCGGTGATGGCACCGCAGATACCGCTGTCGGCCACCGCGGCAAGCGCGCGGATATCGTCGAGGTTGGTGATACCACCGGAGGCAATCACAGGAATAGAGGAAGCCCCGGCCATGGCCACGGTGGCATCGACATTGACCCCCTGCATCATGCCGTCGCGGGCAATATCCGTGTAGACAATGGCGCTGACACCGTCGTTTTCAAACTGCCGGGCCAGGTCCGCCGCTGCGATATCGGTGACCTCTGCCCAGCCGTCGGTCGCTACCATACCGTCGCGGGCATCGAGGCCAACAATGATTTTACCGGGGAAAGCATTGCAGGCCTCGGCCACGAAGGCAGGTTCCTTGACCGCCTTGGTACCGAGGATGACAAAGCTGACTCCGGCACGCACATAGTGCTCAATGGTCTCCAGGGAGCGGATGCCACCGCCAATCTGTATCGGCAGTTCGGGGTAGCGGGCGGCGATTCCGGTAACCGCATCGCCGTTCACGGGCTCACCAGCGAAGGCCCCGTTGAGATCAACCAGGTGCAGGCGTCGCGCACCGGCATCGACCCAGCGCGCCGCCATCGCCACCGGGTCATCGGAAAACACCGTGGAATCTTCCATCAGGCCCTGGCGCAGGCGCACGCAGGCGCCGTCCTTGAGATCAATGGCCGGGATTATCAACACTTTAGTCACCGCTCCAGTCGAGGAAATTGCGCAGCAGCTGCAAGCCGGCCGCGGCGCTTTTTTCCGGGTGAAACTGCACTGCGAACAGGTTGTCCCGGGCCAGGGCAGCATCGAAGCCGACACCGTATTCGCTGCTGCCCGCAACAAGATCCCGCTCGGCTGCTTCGACATAGTAGCTGTGCACAAAGTAGAAACGACTGTCCTGTTCTATGCCCTGCCACAGCGGGTGCTCCCGGCCCTGGTGTACCTGGTTCCAGCCCATATGGGGCACCTTGAGTCGCTGTCCGTCGGCGCCTGTCAGCTCTTCCCCGAAAAACCGCACCTCCCCAGGCAGAATATCCAGGCAATCAACCCCCTGGTTTTCCTGGCTATGACTCATCAGGGCCTGCATGCCGACGCAGATACCCAGTACCGGCACATGTCGCTGCTCGAGCATTTCCAATAGCATGGCATCGCAGTTGAGTCGACGGATCTCGGCCATGCAGTCGCGCATGGCGCCGACCCCGGGAAAAATGACCCGGTCCACCTTGCGGATTTCTTCCGGTTCATGGGACACGATGACCTTCGAGGCTCCCACATGCTCCAGGGCACTGGCCACGGAGTGCAGGTTGCCCATGCCGTAATCGATAACGGCGACCACATTCTCGCTCATGGTTTCGGTCTACAGCACGCCTTTGGTAGACGGCGTCACCCCGGCCGCGCGGGCATCCGGTGTCAGCGCCATACGCAGGGCGCGACCGAAGGCCTTGAACACCGTCTCGGCCTGGTGGTGGCTGTTATCGCCGCGCAGGTTGTCGATATGCAGGGTGACATTGGCGTGATTGATAAAGCCCTGGAAAAACTCGTGAAACAGATCGACATCGAACTCCCCCACCCGCGCCCGGGTAAAAGGCACGTGGAACTCGAGCCCGGGGCGACCGGAAAAATCGACCACGACCCGCGAGAGGGCCTCGTCCAGGGGCACGTAGGCGTGGCCGTAGCGGGTGATGCCCTTCTTGTCACCGACCGCCTGTGTCACCGCCTGACCCAGGGTAATGCCGATATCTTCCACCGTGTGGTGATCGTCGATGTGGGTATCCCCATCGGCCTTGATGTCGAGGTCGATCATGCCGTGGCGGGCGATCTGGTCCAGCATATGCTCCAGGAAGGGAATTCCCGTGGCGAACTCAGCCTGGCCACTCCCATCGAGGTTAACGGAGACCGTGATCTTGGTCTCCAGGGTATCGCGCGTTACTGTTGCGGTTCGATCCGCCATCGCTGTCTCCAGGTCTCCCCACCCGGGGAAAAGCGCAGCATTATAAGGGATTGGGGCGCCCAATTCACCGCCGGGTGATCATCCAATCACGGGCGGATGCAGTAGAATACTTAACCCCGATCAGCGAATGTGCGACGTGTTAGCCCCAGAAGAGTTTCAACAGAAAGTCCTGACCTGGTTCGACCGGCACGGTCGCCACGACTTGCCCTGGCAAGAGGATCCGAACCCCTACCGCGTGTGGGTATCGGAAATCATGCTGCAGCAAACCCAGGTACAGACGGTGTCCCCTACTTCGAACGTTTTATGCAGGCCTTCCCCACCGTCGAATCGCTGGCGGCCGCCAGCGAGGATGAGGTGTTGCACCTGTGGACAGGCCTCGGCTACTACGCCCGCGCTCGCAACCTCCACAAATGCGCCAAAGCCGTGTGCGACGAGTTCGGCGGGGAATTTCCGGAGTCGGTGGAAGATCTACAGGCGCTGCCTGGCATCGGGCGCTCCACCGCAGGCGCCATTCGCAGTATCGCCTTCCGCGAGCCCGCCGCTATTCTCGACGGCAACGTCAAACGGGTACTGGCCCGCTACGGCGCTGTGGCCGGCTGGCCCGGCAAGACTGAGGTCAGCAAAGAACTCTGGGCACTGGCGGAAAACATGAGTCCGCAACATAGAAGTGACGATTACAGCCAGGCCATGATGGACCTGGGCGCCACCCTGTGTACGCGCAGCAATCCTGCCTGTGAGCGCTGCCCCCTCGCAGATACCTGCAGCGCGCGAGCAACAGGTACCCAGCAGGATTTTCCCGGCCGCAAGCCGCGCAAGGAAATGCCGGTCAAAGCCACCGCCATGATGATCGTCACCAATCCCGCAGGCGAGGTATTCCTCGCGCGCCGGCCCAGTCAGGGAATATGGGGTGGCCTGTGGAGCTTCCCGGAAGTCGCGGACGAGCGCGCCGCACGCACCCATTGCCTGGATACGTTTAACTGCGAGCCCGCCACGGTCCAGGCCTGGGAGCCACTGCGGCATACCTTCAGCCACTACCACCTGGATATTCAGCCCCTGCGCATAGAGTTGCCCCACACGCCGGTCGCGATAATGGAGGGTGAGGCACATCTCTGGTATAACAGGGCCCGCCCGGAGGCCGTCGGCATGGCGGCCCCGGTTTCCAAGTTATTGAAATTACTGGATAAATAGGCAATCACATGGCCAGAACCGTATTCTGCCGCAAATACCAGGCCGAGCTGGAAGGCCTCGATGCACCCCCTTACCCGGGACCCAAAGGCGAGGAGATCTTCGAGTCGATCTCGAAACAGGCCTGGTCCGAATGGCAGGCCCACCAGACCATGCTCATCAACGAAAAGCAGCTCAATATGATGGACGCCGAGGCCCGCAAATACCTGCAGGGGGAGATGGATAAGTTCTTTGCCGGGGAGGCCTACGACCAGGCTGAGGGCTACGTCCCACCTGAGCAGTAGAACCCTTGACTAGACCTGCACCAGCGGGTTTAATACGCGCCTCGCGCGCTCAGCGCAGACCGCAGTACTTGCCCAGGTAGCTCAGTCGGTAGAGCAGTGGATTGAAAATCCTCGTGTCGGTGGTTCGATTCCGCCCCTGGGCACCATCTTCTTGTTCCGCTACTGAAACAGACTGCTAAAGGGCTCTGACCCCTTTATCGTCCCCTGAGGAACGGCACGATGTACGCCAACCAAATCTTTCAGGGAGTTGATTCCTGCCTACGCCGCCTTGATCGAGTCAACCGGGATGTGTAGGCGGCCTACCAGATCGGGAATAGCCGAATACGCTGCAGTGCGTGACGCCTCGTGCCGCGCATCGCCGAACTCTTGGTACTCGATGCCAACGTGCTCGAGCACTTCGGTGCCCAAGTACTTAGCACAAGTGCGTATGTGTGGTAATAGATGGCTCGCGTGTTCGTTGATGCCTCCGGTTTCGAATCCAAACTCTCCACAGGACGTGAGCACCACTAAGGTTTTCCCGTTGAGAATTGGCTCAAGCGGTTGGTCGCCGCGTGACAGATCAAACGAGAAGGTGCGATCAACTCGTACCACCTGGTCAAACCAGGCTTTGAGCGCCGCCGGCATACCGTAGTTATACATTGGCACCGACATGACTATCAGGTCGGCTGTTTCCACCTCTTCGATCAGCTCATCGGATAACGTCAACAACGCTCGTTGCTCCGGTGTTCGGTTCTCGCCAGCAAACGCTGCGGCAATCCACTCCTCACTCACAGCGGGGGGCGGTGTTCTACCGACATCACGAACAATCACCTGGGTATCCGGTGACCGTTCCCGCCAGCTGGCAACGAAGGCATCAGCAAGCCGGCGCGTTACGGAGCGCTCTTTTCTTGCGCTCGCATCGATCCTCAGGATTGTTGTCATAGTCGATTCTCCCTCGTCAGTTGCTACAAGATAGATGAGATCTACTCATCACCTCCGCTCCAGATGCCGATAATGTCTCAGGTTAATTAAGTTGACAAAGGATGAATTCTAATTTATAGATGAATAATACTCATCTATCGTGATTCATGTTCAAAGGCCTCCCTTCACCCGGTGCGCTGCGCACCTTCGAGTCGGCTGCCCGGCTTGGTAGCTTCAAGCGGGCGGCTGCAGAGCTATCGGTTACTCCCACCGCCGTGTCTCACCAGATTCGAGCTTTGGAAGACACACTCGGAGTCCAGCTTTTCGTGCGCCGGGCGAGGCAGATCGAACTCACGGAGATCGGCTCGGCGCTTGCGCCGGCGCTCACGCGTGGGTTTCAAGAGATGAAGACTGCTCTGGACGAGGTGCTTGCGACCGACCCCGTTATCACAGTTTCCACCACGGCAGCATTTGCGTTGCTAAGGTTGGTACCGGAACTACCTTCTTTTTACGCGCAGGCGCCCGGGATGCGCGTACAGATCGAGACTTCAACTCATCCAATCGATTTGCGACACGATAGGCATGTTGATGTGGCGCTGAGGTATGGCAGTGGTCCGTATCCCGGTCTTTTCGCGCTATCCCTCGTTGAAGAGGAGTTCGGCGCGTATGCAGCACCCGGCAGGATTGACAAAGACTCCCGTCTCAGCGGAGCAACGCTGCTCGAAACAGATTGGCAACAACCGGTCCTGAAGGACGTCAACTGGCCAGGTTGGTTCGCTCGCGCACAGCTCAAAATCGACGACGTCGCGCGAATCGTCCGTTTCGACGAAGAACATTTCGTTCTCCAAGCCGCGATCGCTGGCCAAGGTGTAGCGTTGGCGAGCTCGGTGCTGACCTCTGATATGGTCGCGCGCGAACTTCTCGTACCGGTGCGACCAAACGTACAGCTAAAAGGCTCCGCCTACACAGCGCTATGCTTGGAAGAAAATTCACGATCCCGCAAAGTAAGCACGTTCCTCTCATGGTTGGATGCGCGGTTCAGTTGACCGCATTTCCGCTCAACGCGACTTCCGCTTCGGGTCGGTAGCGGCCGCTGTGGCGCGTGTGTCGTCACAGCGTGCCATCAGGTATCACTCCGTGCCATTAGGTCACATCTCGGAAAGGGCTGGCGCTGTAAGTGGCTGATATTAATGATAAGTAAATTTATCCAGCCAACGAAAATCCTCGTGTCGATGACTGATGGCAGCCCCCCGGTTCGCCGGCCGGATCGATTCCGCCCCTGGGCACCATCTTCCATTTCGTCATTCCCCTACCCGGGCCGCCGCTTCAGCGGACAGCGCCGATGCCTGTCACGCGCAGAACGAGGCGTTTGACGCAGATCTTGTCGTCGTCGACGCTCTCGATCTCCCACGCCATGGGGCATGCATCCATCAATACCCAGGAACGCATTCTGCCGCGCTCGCCTGACAGTCTCTGTTGCACCTCTACCCGAAGGCCGGTGCAGGCCGCATCGGATTCGTGCCGGCCTGGAGAGAGCCATTCACTGGTGCTACGGTCGGGCCACCACAGGGCCAACAGCCCCGGACTCATCCAGCCCTCTTCCAGTGTGACCGATGTTGGATTTTCCCTGTCCTGCAAAAGTCGAGTGAATGCGCCGTGGCGCTCACCGGCTACCTCCAATGTAAGCGATTGCGGCTCCATACCTTGCGCAACTCCCGAAAAAAGAAGCAGCAACGCGATCAATAAGCGTGCCATATCGTTGTCCCCGTAGTTCAAGCCACAACGGCTGCCTTTGCCATCGCGCCGCCCGACAAGGCTAAGCGCTGCTCCTGGAACGAAAACGGGGCCCATTGCGGGCCCCGTCTGCTACCAGTCCTGAGGGTTTAACGAGCGCTGTCGAAGATCAATCGTCGTCATCGTCATCGCCGTCATCGTCGTCGTCGTCGTCATCATCGTCGTCGTCATCGACTTCACAGCCGAATTTGAGTTCGCTGACCTGGGTGCGCCAATTGGCAAAGGGGTTCGTGCTTGCACCCGCATACTCACCCACGTACCAGAAGCGTGTGCCGCTCGGGTCGATGGTCATGCCGGAGTAGTCACCCCAGCGGTTCGGCGCCGTGGGATCCTGGAAGGAACGATAGGACTCTGTCCCTGAAACGGTCACCACCTCCGTGCGCAGCGTGCCCGCGGGATCCCTCGCCTTGCGGCCATTGACGGCAACAGACGGAAATATCGCAGGTCCGCTCAGGCTATAACCGATCGCCATGTTGTTACAGGCGTCCACGGCCAGCGACGGGAACCAACGGTTGTTACCGTCCGTCGCGGTAAACACGCCTGCGTTCAGCACACCGTCCGTGTTCGACTCCGGCGTGACCAGGTCAGGGTCGACCTGCGCCCAGCGCACACAGTTGACGACGCCGGTGCCGGGATCACATGCAATCGTCTGGGTGGTCCAGAGCTTGCCATTGCGATACTCGGTCTCCTGGCCACGGAAGTCGTTACCTGCCAGCGTAACGGTGGAACCGGCCTGGGTTACGGCAATGGGAAAACAGGAAAAGCTGGGGCAGGGTACACCCGAGGCGGTGGCGAGATCGACGTCACCGAGGCGTGTGAAAAAATATCGACGCCGAACGGATCGGTCCATGCATACACCGAGTGGTTAATGCCGTCGAAGACCTCGGTCATGATGTAGTCCGGGCTGCTCGTCGGGAAGTTGCCAGTATTGGCGCCATGCAACTGGGCGGGCTGCGGTGTGCTATCGAAGCGGGGAACAAGGCGCTGCACAACACGCAGTGGATCGCCGGAGAACAGGTCGTCCTTGTTCACCGCGAAAACGCGGCCACCCGCAAAGGCGAAGCCCAGGAAGTTGCCATCGTTGTCGAAAACCGGCGCAAACTGGTTCGAACCGACGTAGAGCGCATCGACACCCACGCCCATGTGTGGGAAGTCAAAGAACTCGCCGTTGATATCCGCGGGGAACGCGAACCGATTCCACTGGCCAAGCGGATCGCCATTGACGGTGGCGGCGATGCAGTAGTCTGTACCGTTGCCATCAACACCCAGGATGAACTGGCCGCTGGATTCGTCATACACCACATCCGGATCGAACGGTCCACCGGGCCCGCAGGCGGGATCCACGCCGGCGAAGAACTCACTGAATGCAGTAGGCGGCTGCAGCACGTTGCCGCGTTTGTCGTAGATTGCAAAGGTCACATTCACAACCACAATGATGTGATCCGGTCCCACGGCCATATCGGGATCGGGCGGCACGGTGGCCGTGAACGGCACCGGGTCTACACAGCAGTCCTCTGCACCGATGGCATCAAAGTTGGTCTTCAGCCTGGGACCCTTCTTGCCTCCGGCGGAGTGCATCATTTGCATTCCTTCGCCCGGAGCGCTTGTCATGGCCGCCTGGATTGCCGCGTCCACCCGGGCGTCCGGCCAGGGCGATTCTATGCGCGCTCCGCCGGACACACGCACGGCGGCGCTCCTGGCGGAACGGCTTACAACTGCCGCCACCTCCGGCAGGGCGGTCATTTCAACCGGTACTGCCGCGGTGCCCGCGTAGATCGCGTGATCACCTTCCACGCGGACCACCCGGGAAGGATCGTGCTTCATTCGCTTGACCACCTCCACCGGGGCGGTCATGGATGGTGTTATTCGTTTACCGCTCTCGGGCGCTGCAGCCAACGCAGGCTGAACGTCCTCTGATGTGTCGGAAAGTTGCCCGGCCGATCGATCGCCCGTCATACTGCAACCGGCGAAGAGGGTGAGCGAAGTAATGATTGCTAGGGTCGAGAGTCGTTTCATTTTGGGGGTTCTCCAACTACTGTTGGCCGTCCGGCCATAATCGGTGAACAGCCTGTACCGATATCAGCACAGGCTGTTCACGCACCTGGAAGCCGCAGATGTTTAGGCACCGCCAAAACCACTATGAAATGCCCGCCGCAGCGACCCGAGACCATTTAAAACCTTGGGCAGTGCCTGGACCGCCACCGAGCATGGACTCAGTATAGTCAATGAACTGGAATGCGGCTTGGCGATCAACCAAACCTTTACAGCAAACTCTCTGATGTCTTCGATGTGGGGCGCAGCTATGCCTGGGATCAAGGAGTCTGACTCCTTGATAAGGATTCGTTCCTCACGACCGCGGTTGGTTTGGCGACTCTGGTTCTGACGCGGCTTCATCGATAGCGGTGTAATAGCTCTCGCGAAATCGGCGCAGCAATGTCTCGATTTGATGGCTGTCGGCCAGTTCATGGATAAGCGCTTCCTGCGCGAGGTCCAGGCTCGCTTCGAGGTTCTCCGAAACAGCTCGCTTGGCACCGAGTTTTCGCAGCTCCTGGCATTGGCTCGAATCGTGTCCTCGGGCCAGAATGGTGACACCGGGATGCGCCCTGTGTAGCGCGGCTACGATGGCTTCGGTTGCCTCGAAGTCATTGACGGAGACAATCACGAGGTTCGCATCAGCTGCGCCCACCGAGCGAAGCACGTCAGGCTTCCGACTGTCGCCGAAGAACACTGGATAACCATTGTCACGCTCCCTCAGAACCAGTGATGAATCCTGGTCGATCGCGACGTACTTCACGCCCGCCGAGCTCAATATCTCGCCGATGCGCCGGCCGACGCGCCCAAAGCCGGCGAGAACTACAGGAACCTTTTCCGGTTCTTCATGATGAGCGTCAACTGGCCGCTTTTCCCTGGCGGCAAGGCGATGCGCCAGGAATGCGAGCGGCGGCGTCACGAGCATGCTTAACACCACGACAATGAGTAGTTGCTGGAACAATCTCGCGTCGAGCAACTCAGCTTGAAATGCATAGGCGAAAAGAATGAGGCCGAACTCACCGCTTTGGGCGAGTAAAACTGCCACGGCAGCCCCGGCCCTCGCACTGAGGCCATAGCCAAGTGCAAGCGGCCACAGGACAGCAACCTTGATGACGATCAGGGCGCAGAGCAAACCCAGCGTAGCGATCGGCTCTGTAAGAAACTGGCTGATATCAAGAGACATGCCCATGGACATGAAGAACAAGCCCAACAGCAGTCCCCGAAAGGGCTCTATTTCAGCGACAACCTCATGGCGAAAGTGTGAATCGGCAATCAGCAAGCCCGCAATGAACGCGCCCATCGCCATTGAAAGCCCCATGTGCTCGGTCAACAGTGCGCTGCCCAGTACAAGCAGGACCGTCACCGTCGTGAAGATCTCCTTGCTGCGGGTGCGCGCCACGCGATGCAGTATCGGCTGCAACAGATACCGGCCACCGACAACGACGGCCAGCAGAAAGCCGACGGCCTCCACCAGGGCGATCGCGATATCCGTACCAATGGCAGGTTTAGGCATCGCGAGCAGCGGCACCAGGGCCAGGAGCGGTACAACCGCAAGGTCCTGGAGTAGCAAGACCGCTAGCGATGCATGGCCATGTTTGGTATGCAGTGACCGCTGCTCAGACAGCAGTTGCAGGACGAAAGCTGTCGACGACAAAGCCAGGGCGGGGCCAATGACCACGGCGGCGGGGAACGCAACATCCAGCAGAAAATAGGCGGCAGCAGTGATGAGTGCACCTGTCGCCACCACCTGCGATGTTCCGAGCCCGAATACCAGCCGCCGCATCAGCCACAGTCTCGAAGGCTTGACTTCAATCCCGATCACGAAGAGGAGAAGCACAACGCCCAACTCTGACAACTGGCGAATCTCGGTAACATTATCGATCAGCGCCAGCCCCGACGGCCCGACCGCTATCCCGGCGACCAGAAAGCTTGGAACCGCACCAAAACCGACGATGCGGAACAGGGGTACCGCAACCACTGCTGCTGCGAGCAGGACAACGATGTCTAGAATATAGTTGGGCGCCATTATGCGAAGTTCAGACTGGGATTGGGACAGACTATAACCGCTGCAACTCCCATCGTCTTGGGTTGGGCATGGCAGCACATTCACCGCCGCCGGCAAACCAAATCAGAGTTTGTGGCGATATCGTCGTGCCACAAGGGGACAGCAGATGACAGAATTTACCATTCCGTCACCTTGGGGAGAGAGCGAGCACTGTAAGTGGCTGATTTTATTAGTTAATAGGTATCCCCAGCCAAATTGAAAATCCTGCACAATGGGCTTGCAACTGACGTAGCGTGAGGCTCTAGGCTGGATCCTATCAACCAACAACGATAGGAGAAGATCATGAAAATCGGAGAATTGGCCAAATCAACAAATATTTCAGTTCGGACGCTCCACCACTATGACGAGATAGGGCTGCTGAAGCCCTCGTCACGTTCTGAATCAGGGCACCGCCTGTACGACAAGGGTGATGTTATGCGACTGCACCGGATTCTTGCGTTGCGGCAATTGGACCTGTCACTAGAGGAAATTTCGTTGTGCAGCGAGTACTTTAGCGAGCAGCACTTGGCCGATCTTGTAGAGCGCGAAAAGGGCCTGGGGTTTGATACGGTCAAGGGTGTGCTGGACGAGCTTCCCCAATTGACGGCTCAAATTCATCAGAGCATGGCGGCGGGAGTACCTCCATCAGCTCAGCGATGAGGTGTTGGACTATATGCGGAAGGCTAAGGACATTGTAAGGGCCGCTAGCTGATTCAGATATTCGTTCACCTCAGGGCGGGCTGTGTCCGCAGCGGCGTTAATTTCTCTCCAGTACGACGATTTCGTAGCCCGTGGAAATGAAGTTGCCGTCCACCTCGGTGATATCGGGCCACATGACCACGATGTCTACATCCCCGTCGCCGTCATGATCGGTGTACCACAGCGGTCCGACCTGGAAATCTGAGTCCACGGTGATTTGCGGTGCCTGCCTGAATCGGCCCTTGCCGTTGTTTATGAACAGGTACTGGCCCAGCTCATTGAGGGGTATCGAGCTGTGGGCGAACAGCAGCTCCTCGTGACCGTCTCCGTTCATGTCTTCGAGAAAGAGACCCGCTATTCTCGTATCGGATACCAGCTGTGATGCTAGCGATCCGCCGAGCCAGGTGTTCGTGACATCCTTCAGAACGCCATTGTCATTTTCCAACGCCAGCAGGCCGATTTCCCCGCTGCTGTTCTCTGACTCCTCGCCGGGCAATGTTGACTCGTCAATCTTGCCGATCAGGTCGTCATCGCCGTCACCATCGAGGTCACTTGCCAGCAGAAGATCAATACCGCCATTCGCAAAGGTCTGGCCAAGCTCCAGCACCTGCGACGTTGGAAAGTTGCCGGCTTCATCCTGCAGCGCGACCGCGATCAGCATTTGCGGGGCGCTCTTGTAGGTCCCGAAAACAATATCCAGACGATCGTCGTCGTTGATATACGCAAGGGTTAGAGTACCGACGTCCCAGTTGGCCTCTTCACTCACGATATCCTGGGGTAGCCCATCCAGGCGCAGCGTGAACCTGCCGCTGCCATCGTTCACCAGGATGTAGGCGCGAATCTCGTTCAGCTCTGCACCGAGAATATCGAGGTCACCGTCGAGATCTATATCTCCCACAGCGGGCGTGTGAGCA
>Ga0056115_1000041_pt1 | contig 71559 bp, 71 predicted proteins | sample WorMetOlspDAHAB1_FD_77007 | JGI IMG/M metagenome (GOLD analysis project Ga0056115, IMG submission 77007) | Marine gutless worms symbiont microbial communities from Max Planck institute for Marine Microbiology, Germany - Olavius sp. DAHAB.1 ...
CCGATGCGTCGGACCCCGGGTCGCCGGCCGACGGATGGCCGCCCCCCTGAAACACGGTTTTGAACATTTTCAGGTCGCCGCCGGAGCAGAAAGCGCCACCCCTCCCGCGCAGGATCACGAAGCGGATATCGGTTTGGGACGGCACCGCCTCGAGAACCTCCGCCAGCTCGTCTGCCATCTCCTGGGACAGGGCATTTTTTACCTCCGGTCGATTGAACCAGATGGTCAGTACGTCGCCTTCCTGCTCGAGAATTAGATTGTCTACTTTCGGTAACATGTTTCGCTCCCCTGGCTGCTGCCGTGGTCTTACATTCGACCGACGCCGAAGGTGTTCGGAAATACGGTCCGCTTGCGAGACTCCCAGCAGGTCTGCAGTGCCATGCCCAGCACCCTGCGACTGTCGCGTGGATCGATAATGCCATCGTCCAGCATGCGCCCGGAGGTATACAGGGCATCGGACTGACGGTCGTAATGCGCAATCACAGCGGCTTCCTGCGCTGCTATCTGCTCTTCATCGACTTCGATGCCCTTGCGCGCTGCACCGGCCCGAAAAACTTCGGACATGGTCTTGGCCGCCTGCTCACCGCCCATCACGCCGATCTGGATATTGGGCCAACTGAACACGAAATCCGGGTCGTAGCCCTGGCCGCACATCCCGTAGTTGCCGGCGCCGAAACTGGCACCAATCATAAGGGTGAGACGCGGTACACGGGCATTCGTCACGGCCTGGATCATCTTGGCGCCGTGCTTGATCATGCCGGCGTGCTCGTACTCGGTGCCCACCATGTAGCCGGTAATGTTCTGCAGGAATACCAGCGGTATATCGGACTGGTCGCAGAGCTGGATGAACTGGGCGGCCTTGGCGGCGCCGTTGGGGTCTATGGGCCCGTTATTGCAAAGTATACCCACCGGCACGCCGTAGATTTTCGCCTGCAGACAGACCATGGAAATCCCGTAACCAGGTTTGAAATCCAGGAAACGGGAACCATCGACGATACGGGCCACCACCTCCCTGGCATCGTAGGGCTGGCGATAATCCGCCGGTACTACCCCTACCAGTTCTTCCGGGGCATACAGGGGCTCTTCGAATTCTGTCGGCGGCATCTGCGGGCAATGGCGATTCCAGCTCAGCTTGTCGATCACGTCCCTGCAGATTGCCAGGGCGTGGGCGTCGTCTTCTGCCAGGTATTCCACCAGCCCGGATGTGGTGGCATGCATCTCGGAGCCGCCCAGGGTCGCGTTGTCTGCAACCTCCCCGGTGGCTGCCTTGAGCAGGGCCGGCCCCGCCAGTGCAGCCATGCCGTTATCCTTCACGCCGATCACGTAATCGCTCATGCCCGGCATATAAGCGCCGCCGGCAACCGACAGACCGTGCAGTACCGTAATCACCGGGATTCCCGCGGCGCTGAGTCGCGCCTGGCGCGCAAACACGCCACCGGCCGACATCCACATTTCCACCTGGTACTTGAACAGGTCGGCACCGGCACTCTCCACGAGGTGTACGAAGGGCAGGCGTTTGGCAATAGCCACATCCATGGCGCGGATGGCTTTCTTGCTGGAGAAGGTGGTCATAGCCCCGGCATTGATGCCGGAATCATCCACCACCAGCATACAGCGTACGCCATTGATGAAACCGATCCCATTGATACTGCTGGAACCGGGGATGGATGTTTCAGGATCCTCGTCTTCGACCAGGAAACCCGCCATATTGTTGATCTCGAGAAAGGGTGAACCAGGGTCCAGCAAGCGGCTGAGCCGCTCCCGCGGCAACAGCTGGCCGCGCTTTTCAAAGCGGGGCTGGGACTTGTTCGACAGGGTTGCCGCCCGCTCGCAGATTTCGTGAAACTTGTCGACCAGGGCCGACATGTCCTCGCGGTTCTTCGCGAATTCATCCGAGGCGGGATTGATATGGGAATGAAAAGCCGGGGCTGAGGGACTCATGCTGGATTCTCTCGTTATCTGGTTCGGTTCAGTATCAAAATAGCTGGTGCTGCTCGGCCAGGGCTCGCGGTACGGCGACCGGCTCCGCAAGCAGCAGTTGGGCGTAGCCCTTGCCCTGGGGGTCGACCCGGATACTGGCGACACCGCCGCCACCAAGCACATCGTGCAGCAGGAAATTAAAGGCATGGGGGCCCGGCAGGTAGAAGCGCTCACAGGGCCGGGCCTGGCCTTCCGCCAGGAAATGGGCGAAGTACTGCGCCACCCGATCTTCGGTCAGGGACGCTGCAATCCAGGGGACATAGTCCGGATCCCGCGCAATTATCCCGATATTCGCTTTATCGCCCTTATCCCCGCTTCTCCCCCAGGCGAGCTTTTCCAGGGGCACATCAACCGTATCGCCATCTACTTCAGGCGCCGCTACCGCGTGCTGAGCCGGTGCCGTTACAAGCTCTGCCACCGGGTCATTCACGACACTCGCCTCACCTTCGACCTCTACGGTAATTTCGATATCTGCTTTGGGCACCAGCAGCGAAAATAATCGCACTACCGGCGAAGGCTTGGCCCGGGCGCCGGCGAAGCCGGTGAGCCCCGGGGGCGCAGTCAGGGCAAGCCCTGTCATTTCCTTGAGGAGGATGCCGATGCCTTTGGCACTGGGATGTTTGGCGGCAATCTTCAGGTCTACTTCCCGCACGGATCCGGTCTGCCTGGCCGCACCGAAATGCGATTCGGCACCGATGACCTCGAAGCTCGTTTCTGTGTAGGGCGGGAGACCGGCCTGCTCCAGGATCCTGCCACAGCGCTCGAACACGCTCTCGGCGAAACGGGCCGCCTTGGTATCGGCATCGCGGCCGTACATGGTCCATACATGGCCGGCACGAAATCCATCTGCCCAGGTGGCACTGCACTTGTAGCTGTCCGGCGCCCCGTGACCGAGGGCGCCGCTGACCCTCACCCGGTTGCTGTCGAGTTGCTCCAGCTCGACACCGGAAAAATCGCAAACCACGTCGGGCAGGATGTAAGCCTGGGGGTCACCGATCTCGTACATCATCTGTTCGGCCACCGTCCCCACTGTTACCGCCCCGCCCGTGCGCTCAGGCTTGGTCACGGTAAAACTGCCGTCGGCGCTGAGCTCGGCAATGGGATAGCCCCCCTCGGACAAGCTGTCTACAACCGATTCCCAGTCCGTGAAATTACCGCCGGTGGCCTGGGTACCGCACTCGAGGATGTGACCGGCCAGGCTGCCCTGGGCCAGCTTGTTGTAGTCTTCCCGACCCCAGCCAAAGGCGTGGATGCAGGCACCAAGGGTTACAGCGCTGTCTACGCAACGCCCGGTGATCACGATATCCGCGCCCCGGTCCAGGGCGTCGGCGATGGGAAAGGCGCCCAGGTAGGCATTCATGCTGGCTATGGCGGCGGGATCCGGAAAGGTGTCGCCGGAGAACATCTCCGCAGCACCGGCGAAACTCGCTGCGCGGTCGGTGATATCGTCCCCGAGTACGACTGCTACTTTCAGGGCCAGGCCCTGGTCGCTAATCAATCCTCGGAGGACGTCGGCACAGGCTCTTGGGTTTACTCCGCCGGCGTTGGCGACAATCTTCACACCCTGCTCGGCAATGGCCCCGAGGTTGGGGCCCATGGCGGCGCTGACAAAGTCAGTGGCATAGCCCCGGGAGTCATCCGCAGCCCGGGCACGGGCCATGATCGACATGGTGATCTCGGCCAGGTAGTCGTAAACGATGTAGTCAAGTTGTCCACTGGCCAACAACTGTGGTGTCGCCAGCGCGGCATCACCCCAGAAGCCCGAGGCGCCGCCAATTCTGATCAGGTCCGTGCTCATTTGAGGGATGGATCCTCCCTTATTCAACCGCCGGTTTGCAAAGTGGAGTGATACTATAATATTATTGAGCAGCACTCAATTATTTTTGAGTGTTACACCAAAACCATAGACCAGGCTCGGGGAAGCTGCAGCACATGGCACAGAACGTCGCGGACAAGCCGCTTTCGCGCACAGAACAACGGGACGCCGATATCCTGGACGCCGCGATTGTTCTGTTTGGTGACGAGGGTTTCCACAATGTCACCACACGCAAGATCGCGGCGCGGGCTAGCATCTCCGAGGGCACCCTGTTCAATTACTTCAGCTCCAAGAACGAGTTGATGCGCGCCATCCTGGGCCGCATCTACGCCGAGCTCACCGCCAACGCCGAGGAGATCCTGCGCGATACCCTGGACACCCGGGACCGGCTGCAGCTGCTGGCGGAAAACCACGTTCGCGTCATGGGCCGGGACAACGCGCTGTTCATGCGACTTATCCAGTCCTATATGAACGTGGACCTCAGCGGTTATACCAGCATCAAGGACTCACCCCTGCATAAGTTGAATCTCAGTTATGCCTGGGTGTTTGACCTTTCAGTGAAAGAAGGCATCCGGCGCGGCGAAATTCGCGGCGATGTGAACATCTCTGCCCTGCGCGACCTGTATTTTGGGGGCCTTGAGTACCTGGGCCGAACCCTGTTTCTGCACGACAGCTGGGATGTCATGGGCGAGCGCGTCGCCAGCGTAGTCGAACCCCTGTGGCAGACAATGCTGGCAGCCGGGAATACAGAATCCGAGCCGCGCCTGGACGCGGCCTGTGCCCGGATTGAGGCGGCGGCCGCCAAACTGGAAAAAGCCGCCGGCTAGTCCAGCATTGACCTGACCGACTGGTTGAACTGTTCCAGAGCGCCCTCGAAGCGGCCGAAGTTGAGGTGCTCATTGGCACCGGAGTCCAGGCCCCGTTGAATCCCCTCCCCTAACTCGAAGTCCTCCATCAGGGTATGCAAGGTCAGCACATGATTCTTGCGCCAGTAGCTCTCACGCTCGGGCGTGTTCTGCTCCCGGGGAATTACCGTGCACAGTCGCAGCCGGGTGCGGTCTGCTGCCAGGGGTGTTCCCAGTATCCAGACGAAGTGATCTTCCTGGACCAGGAACTGGGGTCCCGGAAACAGGGTGTAGAGCACATTGGCATAGCGACTGATATCCCATTCTTCCCGCTCTCGCTCGCTTAACTCCGGCAGGTTACTGCGGGGTAGCACCGAGCGTATGTGGCGCCCGAAACAGCGGTAGGAAGACAGGTTATCCAGGAACAGGGGTGCGATGGTGTCCCGATGGGCTACCCGGAAATGGTAGGCCTCGATACCGCCCTCCACCAGCAGCTTCCAGTTGGCGGCAATGTCATGGGTGGATGATTCAAAAATGACATGAGAGCCGGCGTCCATATCGACAATATCGTCCTTAAGCTCCCCCAGGTGCTGCTCGATGTCGAGTGGCTCTTCTTTGTTCAGGGAGAGCCAGATCCAGCCCGCGTACTCCGCACACCCAATGGATTGCAGGCGAAATTCGTCCCGGTTCATGTCGGGAAAACCCGATTTCTCGTGGGGTACGCCGATCAGTTCGCCGGCATGGTTCCAGGTCCAGGCGTGATAGGGACAACTGAAGCGTTTCTGGCAGCCGGACTCTGCACCCACCAGTTGGGCGCCGCGGTGACGACATACATTATAGAAGGCGCGCACCTCGCCCTTCTCGTCGCGCACCACCAGTACCGGACGGCCGGCAAACTCCGTGGTCACGAAGGCGCCTGGCTCCGCCAGTTCGCTGGCGTGCAGCACGATTTGCGGCTGGCTGCGAAAAACACGATCCATCTCCTGCTGGAATATCGCCGGGTCGTGATACTGGTTCACGGGGGCTTTGACCCACTCTTCATCCAGGTATTGCCGTTTGTCTGCATGCAGCTCTACCAGTTCATCCAACAGCTGTATCTGGGCCTGCTTTTTCATGGATTGCCTCCGGGCGTAGTGCTCTGGCTCAACGTCTGCTTTTACTTACCAATCGGTAAGTTTCAAACACTTTACTTACCGTCTGGTAAGTTGTCAAGCATTGCACTACCATCGGGTTTCCGCAGGGAAGACGAGAGCGCTTATGGGCCAACGGACAAGGGAACAATTTCTCGCAATCGCTGCCAGGCAGTTCGCGGAAAAGGGTTTTTATGGAGCCAGCATCGCCGCCATCGCCGATGAACTGGGGCTGACCAAGCAGGCCTTGCTGCACCACTTCGGCAGCAAGGAGAAACTCTACGGCGAGATCCTCCAGGGCATCTCCGAGCATTCGCTGGCGCGACTCAGCCATATCCGCGAGAGTTTTGACACCCCTGAAGAGCAATTGGAAGCCCTGGTCCTGGAGCACTTTCACGAACAGATCGAGCAGCAGGATGCGGCTCGCCTGCTGATGCGGGAACTGCTCGACAACGAGCGCCGCGCCGAGAAAGCCGGCAACTGGTACCTGAAACCTTACCTGGAGGCGCTCATCGACACGGTCTTGGCCATCCCGGCAACCGGGCGGCTGTCACGGGCTCAGGCCCTGGCCCTGGTCTACCAGTTTCTTGGGGCAGCAAACTACGTGGCCGTATCCCAGCCCACCCTGGCCCAGATTTTCGGCAAGAAACTGTTCTCGGAGATGAAAGCAGGATATGAGGATGAGTTGCGCAGGCTGATTCGGGCCCGTCTTGCGCACAAGTCATAAAAAACCCCGACCGGTGACCCGGCCGGGGCTTCAAAACAAGTTCCGATGCTTCAGCTGCACCGGTAGCACTCGCTTACCAGGTGTAGGCGAAACCGAGACCAATAACGGACTCATCCACGTCGTAGTAGTAGAAATCGGGTTTGGTGTTGTCCTGCGCCTCACCCAGCTCCACGTCGGCATAAGTGAATGACAGGTTGAATACCCAGTGCTCCAGGGGCTGCCAGCTGACACTGGTGGACGCAGTCACGATACCCTCGGAATCACCGGTGCTGTAATCCACCCGGTTATTCCAGGCCCAGTTATTCGCGAAGGGCATGCGGTGGGTCAGGCCGAACAGACCGTCTATGTAGTCGTCATCGGGCTCCAGCTTTTCCCGCGTCACCTTGTCCTGGAACTCCCATTCGTGGTCGATATAGCGCAGGCCGCCCAGCACCCCGAAACTGTGCCGCTCGCCACGCACCAGCGTGTACTCGACACTCAGCTCGCCACTGGCCCTGTCCCATTCCGCGTCGAAATTGCGGTTATCGTCTTCCAGGGTCAGGGTCGCGTATCCCAAACGGATCGTCCAGGGACCCTTGTTGGCAAAACTGGTAAAGCCAAAGGCTGATTCGAACATATCGGCGGTATCGCCGTTGTCCAGGTCCATGTCTTCAATGACACCGCCACTCTCGGTGGCAAAACCAACATCACCATCCAGGGCCAGGGAACTGAGGCCGGTACCGATGCCGAAAGTCCATTCGTCCTGGGCCGCGTGGCTCAGCGGCGTCAGGGCAAGACCTGCAGCCAGTACCGCTAAAATTGCTGCTTTGCCCGTACCAGCGCGCATACCTCTGCTGTTTGAAAAACTATTTTTCATGATTCAACTCCGTTTAGACCTGGATGTAACACACAAGAAACCCGGCGAGTGCCGGGGAAAATCAGAATACCGACTCGATTGCTATGGACTTATAGTTTCTGCGAAACGCTGAATAAAGACTATCAACTATTACCGATTTAAGCGGATAGTTACTTGTAGTTGGCCGGGCGTTTTTCGAGCTCCGACATCACCGCTTCGATCTGGTTGGGTGTGCCGATAACCGCGTCCTGCAGACGGGATTCCAGTACCAGGCCCTCGGCCGCACCCAGGTAGCGGGAGTCATTCAATAACTGTTTGTCTGCACGGATTGCATCCGGGTTGCGCCCGGCAATTTCTTTCGCCGTGGCCAGGGCCTCGGTCAGCGGATCGAAACAGACCCGGGTTGCAAGGCCGTATTCCAGGGCCTCTTCCCCTGAAAAAATGCGCCCGGTGTAAGTTAGTTCGCGGATGACATCGTCCCGTGCCAGGTGACGCAATAACTGGGTGCCGGCCATATCCGGTACCAGCCCCCACTTGATCTCCATGATCGACATGCGCGCATCCGGAGCGACGTAACGCAGGTCGGCCCCCAGTGCCAGCTGGAGACCGCCGCCGAAGGCGACCCCGTGCACCGCGGCAACTACCGGCACCGGCAACTCGTGCCACATCCAGGCCGCGTGTTGCGGCTTGTTGGCAATACCGTGAGTGCGGGTTTCCAATTTGCGCGCATCGCCACCACCGACTTCGCTTTCGCCGGAGGTATCGGCCATGGCCGCGAAGTTAGACATATCCAGGCCGGCGCAAAAGGCCTTGCCCTCGCCGGAGAGCACCACCACACGAATGCTGTCGTCGGCGCGTATCTTTTCACCCACGGCCTCGATTGCCTCGAACATCCTGGCATCCAGGGCATTCATCTTGTCACTGCGAATCAGTCGCACATCGGCGACACCTTCATCCACAGTCAGCGAAATCCGGTCTTCCATCCTGTTCTCCTCCGAAATACTCAGCCGCCGATCAGGGCGTCCACGCTGTCAGCTCGAAACCGGCGGTGGGAAAGTGTACATGCACCAGGCCCAGCTGGTCCGTATCCCTGGCAATAATCCAGCGCTCATCCGAGCAGCCGACCAGGATACCGGTGGTGGCATCCAGCGCATAATCCGCGGGGGCGATTACCACAGGATCGCCGATGCGCGAATCGGCGGTCATCTCCTCCGGAACATGGCGCGGGCTGTTGTCCGTTGCGGCAGCAAAGGCATCTTCAGCCGTGGCCTGCAGACAGCTGCCATGTCCGAAAGCACCCATTCGATCGTACCATTCCGAAACACGCGGCAAGCCTTCCGGCATGGGCAGCTCCCCCACCACCCGCTTGAACCAGAGCGTGTGGTAGGCGGCAAAGTCTGCCACGCAGGGTAATACATCGAACAGGAAATCTTTCTTTTCCAGCTGCCGCTCCAACTGTTCCAGGTGTTGCTGGAACACCTTGACTGCCACCTTCGGCGACATGGCGCTGGTATTGGCATTGCGCGCGATACCGACCCGGTCCTTGAGAAAGCGATAGGCGCCCCCAAAACCAAAATTGCGGACCAGCTGCCGCAGGGTGCGGGTAACGGGAATAGAACCGATGCAGGCCCAGAAGATCTCACTTTCCAGGTAGGCCGTCATATCCTGCACCACGGGATCACAGCCGGCGCTGGCCAGTTCCGGTTTACCACGGCGCTGTGCAATCTCGGCGGCAATCAGGCGGGTGTCGCAAAACACGTCGGCGCCGTCCTGGGCCACGGGCATACGCCGATAACCACCAGCGAGGGGCTCGACGTTGGGTCGCGGTGGCATCGCCGGCGAGATCACCGACTGCCAGGCCATACCGGTATAGCCGAGCATCAGCCGGATCTTTTCTGAAAAGGGTGACAGTTCGTAATGGTGCAGAATCATGGTGCCATCAGACCTCCAGTCTATAGGCGTCACCGTCGCGGACCACCCGTCCGGCAGTGGCGCCGGCAAAGTGGGTCCCGATGATCAGGGTCGGTGTGTCGGCGTGCTCGGCAAACACGCGACGGCGAGTTGCGTCCGCCTCGGCTTTATCCAGGTCTGCCGAGCTGCCCCAGTGCAGTCGTGCCATCTGGCAGGGATGGTGGATGAAATCCCCGGTAATCAGGGCCTGCTGACCGCCCGAGCGAATCCGCACACTCACGTGGCCGGGAGTATGGCCCAGTGTGGGCACCAGGTCGACTTCCTCACTGAGCTGATGATCCGTATCGACCAGCTCCACCAGCCCGGCGTCGAACACCGGCTGCACCGAATCGGCAAACACGGCGGTCTGCAGCTCCATCGCCTCCTGGTCGCGCCAGTACTCGAACTCGTCCTTTGCAATCAGGTAACGGGCACCGGGAAAGGTCGGCACCCACTCGCCATTCAACCGGATGGTGTTCCAGCCCACGTGATCAACGTGCAGGTGGGTGCACAGCACCGTATCGACCGAATCCCGGGTGAAACCGGCGGCTTCGAAGTCGTCCAGAAACGTGGTTTGCAGTTGGTGCCAGTCCTTATAGGGCAGTCGTTCTTTCTCGTTACCGACGCAAGTATCCACAACAATGCGTTGCGAAGGGGTATCCACCACCAGGGCATGTACGCTGAAGCGCAGCTCGCCCTCCTCGTTCATGAATTCCGGTTTCAGCCACTCGATATCGCGCACCGCCTCCCGGGTGGCGTCCGGGATGATCCAGGTCGCCCCACCGACGGATTCGATTTCCACGATTTTGGTGACGGTGACATCACCTATCTGCCATTTCTGCACGGGGCCTGCCTAGCCGGGGAACTGCTCGAAGGTGGGTATGCCCTCGGGAATCGCGTGGAAGGCCTGCTTTTCGGCACAGAAAATGGCCATGTCGGGCCCGCCGAACTCCGCCGGTTCATCCATGGTGCCGACCTTGACGATGATGAGATCGGGCATGGCTGGCGGTTTGGTGGTGATATGAGTACCACAGTTGCCGCAGAATTCCCGGACCACCGGGCTTTCCAGGTCGCTGCGGGAAAACTGTTTCGGCCCACCCTGGGTGTAATGAAATCCGGCAGTGGGCATGGCGATCAGGGTATTGGCGGATCCACCGGCAATATACTGGCACTCTCGGCAGTGGCAGAGCGCCTTGATAATCGGGTCACCTTCGGCCTCGTAGCGAACTTCGCCGCAATAACATCCACCAGTAAACTTCATCACTCGCTCCTGCTTGTGCGTGTGGGTTTTATACAGTCTAAGCTCATCCATGGAAACACGCAGTGCGTATATTACACAACTTCTTTTAGTACACGAGAGCAGACAATGAAAATCGGGATGGGTTTGCGCAATATGGGCGAGGTGGCGGACCGGGCCACCATCAAGACAGTGGCCCAGGCAGCCGATGCAGCAGGGCTGGATTCCCTGTGGGTGTTTGACCACATTGCCATTCCCCCGGATGATGCCGAGGGTTCTGGAGGACTGTACCTGGAACCCCTGGCTACCCTGGCCTTTGTGGCGGGCTGTACCGAGAGAATCCAACTGGGCACCGGGGTACTGGTGGTGCCCTACCGCCCCGCCCTGCTCACCGCCAAGTGGCTGGCCACAATCCAGTCCCTTGCCGGTGACCGCTTGTTGATTGGCGCCGCTCCCGGCTGGATGGACGCCGAATTCAAGGCCCTGGGGGTAGACCGGCACCAGCGCGGCAAGATCACCGACGAGACCCTGGCCTTCATCCACGAATGCTTCGATAAGGAGATAGTAAACTCCAACGGCCAGGAATTTTTGTTCCGGCCACGGCCTGCCCGCCCGAAAATCTACGTGGGCGGAGAAGCTCCACACGCCATCAAACGCGCCCTGAACTTTGGCGACGGCTGGATTCCTATTGGCAAAAAACCGGAGGAACTGGCGCCCCTGCTGACTGATTACCGGGAGCAGGCCGCGGCAATGGGTAAACCGGAACCGGAAATCATTACCTTTTCCCAGCTAGACACCAACGACCTCGCGGCGGCCGAAGCCACGCTTACGGCCTACGGGGACGCGGGCGTCAACCGCCTGGTGTGGATATGCCGCTACGAGGATGCCGACCACGCCCGCACGGAGCTGGACAAAATTGGCCCGCTCCTGGGTTAAACTGATTCATTCACAGGAACGAGATTTAAACCATGAAGCTATTGCGATTCTACGCACTGTTGATGGCTGCGGCCTTTTCGATCCAGGGCCAGGCCCTGGAAACCATGACAGCGAAAGACCTGTTGGCCTGGTGCAGCTCCGGTGATGCAACAAAGGTCATCAAGTGCCGCAGCTATATCACCGGCTTTCTCGACGGCGCCTTCGCCACCGATCCGCGGGTGGCACAGAATATTATGGAGGATCTGGAGCAGCGGGAGAGTTTTTCCCAGCGCGCCGCCCGCACCCGTTTTGGTGCAACCCAGAAACGCTTCGGCCCCTCCTACTACGCCGGGTTCTGTGTACCGACAGAGGCACCGGTTGAAGATATCCAGGCCCTGTTGGTCAAGGACGCTGACTCCGCTGATGGCAGCAATGCCCGGGATTTTCTCTACGCCATATTGCAGAAGCACTACCCCTGCGACGATAAATGAGCGGAAACCCGCTGCGCCCCATAAGCCCCGATGAAGTCGCGATGTTTCATCGCGACGGGGCAGTACTGCTGAAACAGGTGCTGGCCGGCGAGTGGCTGGAGCTTCTCGAGCAGGGACTGGAATACGCCAATGACCACCCCGACGGCAAATCCAGCGGTGTCGGCGAAGCTCTGCGCATCGACCAGTTTCCCGCTGACCAGGTGCCTCAACTCCGGCAATTGATCGAGACCTCCCCGATCGCCGCGATTGTTGGCTACGTGCTCAATTCGCCCGTACGCTTTTACATGGACCAGATGTTTTACAAGCCTGCCGGGGAGATCACGCCCACACCCTGGCACCAGGACACCTGCTATTACAATATTGCGGGCAACGACCTGGTGCGTGCCTGGGCTTGTCCCGACCCTGTGCCGCGAGATCTCAGCATCGAGGTAGTGCGGGGTTCGCACCGCTGGAACGTGACCTACCACACCTGGGTGGGACGGGATCCGGCCGAGGACCCGGAAGGCGCCGCCAGGGCAGCGAGCGCCCTGGCCGCCGGCAAGGCGGTAATCGGCGCTGAAGCCCATGAGAACTGGTCCTACACGGATGCTTTCAGGGATCCGACACTACCGCCCACACCGGATATCGATGGGCACCGTGACTCCTTCGACATTCTCGGCTGGGACTATGAACCCGGCGATATCCTGCTGTTTCACGGCCACATCCTGCACGGTGCCGAGGGCGTCAGCGACTGGCCTCACCCGCGCCGGGCCCATGCCAGCATGTGGGCGGGAAACGACATCCACTACCTGCACCGGCCCGGCCAGGTAGTCCCGGACCCGAAAGCACTCTACGACTTCAGCCCACAGGACGGGGATACCCTGGATAAATTCCCGGAAGTGTTTCCCGTCCTCTGGTCTCCGCCACCAGGCGGGTAGGGTCTAGTACGTCAGGGACACACCCAGGGCTTGCAGGGAGGCTTCAATATCCTGCAGGCGCGGCCGCATGTCTTCCAGCAGGTGCGCCTGGGTTGGGATATAAAACAGGTCCAGGTCCATACCCTTTAGCGCAATCTCCGCACACTGCTCCGGCATGATCAGCTCCAGTTCCGGTGGTGCCAGTGATGGATCGGGAAGCACCCTGGAAACCAGCGGTGTATACACTGCACCGGGCATAAGCACATGCAGGTCCAGCACCCCCCCTTCCTGTTCGAGACGACACCACTCCATGGCGATCAGCAAGGCGTGCTTGGTCGCACCGTAAAAAGCCATCTGACCAGCTTTCACCGCGCTGGGCAGACTGAGCGAGTTCTCCGAGGCCGTCACCATCAGCCGACCCCGCTCGCCCGCCTCTGACAAACGCCGGGCATAACCCTGGGCCAGTTTCATGCCGGCAAAGAAGTTGACCTCAAAGAGCCTGCTCATGCTCTCATCGAACCGGGTGTCGGCGACGCTGACGCTCTCACCTATCCCGGCATTGGAGCAGACCAGGTCGATCTTCCCGCCTATCTCCCAGGCATGTTCGAGCAATTGTTCGGCGCCTGCCGGATCGGCAAGATCACAGACCAGGGCATCGCCACTAATTTCTTGAGCTATGCGCTCCACCGGTTCGGCCTGCACGTCTGCACAAATCACCCGTGCGCCACGGCCGGCCAGACCCTTGGCAAGCGCGGCGCCAATACCGGAGGCGGCGCCGGTGACCAGCGTGGTTTTATCCTGGTAGTCGATCATGTGTGCACCTCAATCGGTAGGCAAAAAAGCGTGTTATGGGGTGGAACTGGTAGTTTGAGAGTAGCAGAGGATGCACACGATGCATCCGGAGGAGCCACGACGAAGATCAGAGTTGTGAGGTGAGTGTGCTGCGCAGGGCGTCGAGTTGAACTGGCTTGGGCAGGAAGTCATTCACACACGCATCCATACAGATAGCCAGGTTTTCCTTCTGGGTATCGGCGGTGAACATGATAATCGGGACTTGCCGCAAGCCCTCTGCCTGTTCGAATTCGCGGATCTTGCGTGTCGCCGCCACCCCGTCCATGTGCGGCATGTGCCAGTCCATCAGGATCAGGTCCGGGTCTTCGCGGCGCGACATCTCCACCGCGGTCTTTCCATCGCCCGCAACGCTGACATCAAATCCCAGCTGTTCCAGCATGTAACGCGTGACTTCCTGGTTGACCAGGTTATCTTCGGCGAGCAACACATGGCCGCTAAGCGCCGTCGACTCAGATTCAATAGCTTCGTTCTCAGGCGCTTGCTGCTCATCCGCCAGATCATATGCGTTATCCGGAACAGAGAGTTCCATGGTGCAGCGGAATACTGAGCCACGCCCCGGCTCGCTCTCCATTTCAAGCTTGCCGCCCATCAATTCGACCAGCTGTTTGCTGATGGTCAGTCCGAGGCCGGTTCCACCGTAGGCACGCGTCGTCCCGGTATCAGCCTGGCGGAAAGATTCAAAGATATGGCTCTGCTGCTCAAGCGGTATACCGATGCCGCTGTCTTCCACTTCCCAGACCAGGTTATGCCGACCTGCCCCTGATGCCTCGCCCGGTATACAGCGCAGGATGACATGCCCCTGCTCTGTGTAGGTAAACGCGTTTCCGAGCAAGTTGGTCAGTATCTGCCTGATGCGCAGCGAATCACCTTCCAGCAGCAAAGGAATGTCGGGAGAGATATCGAAGACGAACGCAACATTCTTGTCCGCCGCCCTCGCGTCGAAGATAGACCGAAGTTCAGCGAGCATGTCGTTCAACAAGAAGTGGTGCGATTCCAGCTCCAGTCCCCCGGCTTCAATCTTGGAGAAATCGAGAATCTGGTTGAGCAGTGCCAGCAAATGATGACTCGAGTTCTGGATATTTTGCAGACCCCAGTTGAGCTTCTCGGGGCTGTGATCTTGCGTGAGTATTTCAGCGCAGCCGATAATCCCGTTGAGCGGTGTGCGTATCTCGTGACTCATGTTCGCCAGGAACAGGCTCTTGGCCCTGCTGGCAGCCTCGGCGCTTCTGGCTGAGCCCTGGGCGGCTCGTTCCGCCCTGATACGCTTTTGAACTTCAGTTTCCAGCTTCTGCTTTTGCTCTTCCAATTCGCTCGCCCGCTCGTTGGCGAGTTCCTCGCGCCTCTGAATAAACGCGTTGATACTGCGGGTGAGGCGTTTGACCTCGGTGGGCCCGGCGATGGCCAGGTCCAGGCATTCCTCGGTGAGCAGTGCGGATTCTGCAAGCTGGGTCAGGTCTGAGAGCGGTTTGGCGAGCGATGCGGTCAACCAGCGCCAGAGAACGATGACCAGCAGCGCAAAAAGCAGGTAAGAGACCACGCAGATCTGCATCAGCATAATGCGTTCTCTGTAGAGTGATTCGGCTCTGGCATCCGCAGCGACCTGTAACTGTTCCCTCGCCAGCTCCTGGTTATAGGACATGGCCAGTGAGCGTTGGTCCCATAATCTCAGTAGTGCCTGTGCATCCACCGGCGCCTTATCGGGCGAGAGGAATTGCCGTTTCAAGAGTTCAGACTGGTTGAGTTCAACCACCTGGATCATCGCCGACAAGGCATCGCCTGCGTTTAAGCCCAGGGACGTTTGCCGCAGGCTGTCTGCGACTTCAATCATCAGCTGGCCCTGGCGCCGGGTGCTTTGGATCAGGAAAATCTGGTCACTGGCATAGACAAGATCATTGTTCAGTAACCAGGACTTGGCGGTTTCCTCCAGGAGCCTGAAGTCCTGGAGCGCCTTTGAATTGCGGCCGGCATCGGCCTGTGCATCTTCGTAGCGGCTCCAGCTGAAGATGGTAACGGCGGTGATCAGCAATAGCCCGGCGCAAACAGCGAGACTCTGGATCGCAATGGCGCGGCTGATTCGCATATCTAGGTGGCGGGGTCTTTCCCCAGCTCCCGGACTGTGGAGGCCCAACCGGATTCGATCACTGCGATTACCTTGACTGCAGACCGGATTACAACAGCGGCCAGAGTGCGCTCGCTTTCGTTCATCGCCTGCGTCTGATCAGACAGCAGATTGCCCTCGGCATCCAGCAACGCAACCAGTGCAGCCTGGTCCTTGTCGTGCACCAATTCTACAAGCCCCTTGCCCAGCACGGTTCGGCAGGCCCGCCCCCGACAGCGCTGGAATCGGAAGTCGACAATGTTCAATTGCTTGTCCAACGCCCAGACGATTTCCGCAAGCCCCCACTCGGTAAGCTCGGAGCGAATCTGTATGTAACCCAGGGGTCGATCATCGGAAACCGGCACGTACAGCGTGTGCTGGCCCAGCTCCCCTTGTAACAACGGGAACGGGATCTGCTCATCTACGGCCACCTGGATCTCGTTATCTATGTCCCGCACCACCGACCGGTAGCCGGTGGCGGTGGGAAACATGTCGTAGATCTGGTGGCTCGGGTCGCGCAGGGCACAGAAAGGCGCGCCCGCCTGTGCGGGGGCGACTGTCACGGCCACCAGCAGGAGAATCGCTGCGGTATAGAGCGGCGCAAACTTAGAAACGGTAACGGGCCTGGGCGACATAGAGGTTTTTCTCCGGTTTGGTGTCATAACTGTCGAGGTCGTGGGAGACCTGTACGCTGAGGTCCCAACGCCGATTGACGTCCCACTTGGCCCCGAGATATAAGGTGCTGGCCTCCTGGCGAGACCGGTCATCGGGATCCAGGCTGCTGTAGACCCATTGGATATAGGCCGTCCACAAGCCGCTTGCCGCAACGCGGTTAAACTCGAGCAGGCCGGTGCCCGCGTGTTGGCCGTCGTCCTCGCCGATCGAGATTTCAGCCAGTAAACCGTACTGGTCAAAGTACCACTGCAGGTCGGTACCGATCCGGTGCCGCTCAATGGTCCGGCCACCGCTGTTGTGGACATACACGTCGCCGGACATACCCCCGAAACCCAGGATCAGGTTGCGGTAGCGCGGGGTCGCGATACGCCCGGCGACAATGTAGGGGTCACCGTCCGTTTCCCAACTGTTGCCGGAACCCCGGCTGACGGAAATCTCGTACTCCGCGCCCCCGGTATCGCCGTTTATGCTCACACCCCAGTCCGCTTTGACACCCAGGTTCCTGCCATGTGTGTAGTCCCGCAGCGTGCCGTTTGTGTTAATGGAGTGCTCCAGGCCGAACGGGATTTCGAAATGGCCAACTTTGAAGTTCAGCAGCCCCCGGGGAAGAACGGCGTAATTGAAGTTGAAAATCCGGTAAACGTATTCCCACTCCCCGTCGAAGAATCCCGGCCGAATTTCCTCGTCTTCAATACGGGTGAGGTAGCCCTGCAGTGTCAGGGTGCCTATATCGCCGGAATCTCCTGTAAATACCTTGTGCAGGTCGGTGCCCAGGAAATCGACCTGGTGCCAGTCATTGCTGACGCTGGAATAGATTGAACGGCTGGACAGGTCGATCGCGAAGCGGAGGTTGTCATCCCAGGACTCGGGCAGCAGGCTGCGGCTGTCCGGAATGGCCGGCTGTGTATGACCGATACTGGGAAAGGCCAGGCACACTCCCAGCACAAACCCGGCCAGAAATTTCCACCACCATGGGCTGCGCTGCTCTAATTGAGAAACTCTGTTTACCATTGTCACACTCTGCTCTGTTATTGAGTAAGTAACAGGGTGTTTGTTGGTGTTGTTCCCCTAAAGTGCTCTTCGACCCACTGCAGGGAAACTTTAGGGTTTCTGCGGCCTGGCAGGCCGGGCATTGCGCTTTCGACGCAGGAGATGATCTTGTAGAATCTGCTGCTCTTCAGCCCCCGTAGCTCATCTGGATAGAGCGACCGCCTCCTAAGCGGTAGGTAGCAGGTTCGAATCCTGCCGGGGGCACCAATTCCCTTCGGGAATTGGCTTCCCCGTTGGATTTCCTGCCACGCAGCAGAGCTGCATGTCGTTCGGCTGCACGCAATGCTTTGCATTGCAGACGTTTGCCTCACCCTGCCGGGGGCACCACCTCACTACCAAGAACGTCTTAATCACTGTTGATTTTCGTGGCCTGCGCGCGTTAGTTTCTCTCCCATAAGAACAACAGCAGATGGACAGCGCATGTCTCGCGTCGGCAGAATCCTCCGTCCCATGGGGGAACTCGGTTTTCACTTGTTCCTGGCGGCATACTGGTATCTGGTTCACAACCTGTATCCCGAGTATGCGCTGATCGGTGCACTTGCAGCATATGCCGTCTTTCGCGCGCTGAAATCTCGCGTGCAGTTCGCCCCGCCCCAGCCTGCACTGCTGTTACTGAGCGCCGTTACGTTTTTCCTGATGCTGTCTCCACTCCCGGGCCTTGCCGGGATAGCACTACTCGTCTGGTTTGTAGTGAACGCCATTGTCTTCCGACTGTGTTTCGCGCAATTGCAGGATTCAAAATGGAAGTCAGGCGCATTGCTTGTCAGCTATATCATTTTCCTGGCGCTGCCCCTGGGTCTGCCGCGACTGGGGCCAAGCCTCCCGAGTGTGCAGGTCGGCGAGCCCCTGGATGTGGTAGTGGTGGGAGCCGGTTTCGGCGGCATTGCCATGGGGAAGGAACTGCTCGATGCCGGGCTTACCAACTTTCGCATCTATGAGGGCGCACCCGAAGTCGGCGGCACCTGGTGGCACAACCGCTACCCCGGCCTGCACGTGGATGTGCAATCAGCCCTGTACAGCTTTTCCTACTACCCCAACCCGAACTGGTCAAAGCTATGGGCACCACGCGCGGAGCTGCTCGAGTACAGCATTGCGTTAGCAGATGCGACCGGTGTGCGCCCCTTCATTCAGTTCAACACCTGGGTACACGGGGTCCGTTTCGACGATGAGACGGGACTGTGGGAAACCTCCCTGGGTGAGGAGCTGGTGCGAAGTCGGCATGTAGTATTGGCAAACGGTGGTTTGCACATCCCCAAGACACCCAACTTTGCGGGCCTGGATGAGTTTGAGGGGATTCGATTTCACTCTGCCCGCTGGCGCGACGATGTCGACCTGGCCAACAAGCGTATAGCGGTCATTGGCAGTGGCGCCAGTGCGGTTCAGATTATCCCCGAAATCGCCAAGATTGCCGCCCAGGTTGACATGTACCAACGCACACCCAACTGGGTCGCACCCCAGGACAACCGGGAAGTATCCCGCCTGCGACAGTGGATCTACCAATACGTACCGCTGGTTTACAAGCTCCAGCGGTTTCGCACTCACGCGTCTTCTGAACTGGGCTTTCGCGTGGTGTGGCCGCTGGAGTCGACCATCAGGGACAACGTGGAAGAGCAGCTGAAGGGTTATATCCGCGCAACGGTTGACGATGAAGAGCTGGTGCCGAAAATCATCCCTGACTATGAGTTCGGCTGCAAGCGACCGCTGGTGACACAATATTTCTACCCGAGTCTGAATCGCGCCAACGTAGGCGTGATTACCGAGGGTATAGATCGCCTGACGTCACAGGGCATTCTGAGTCAGGCAGGTACCCAGCGCGACTACGACATCATCGTTATGGCCACCGGCTACGACCTTGCTGGCCTCCCCTTCCCGGTTGAGGGGCGCAACGGCCTGTCCCTTGCGGACCAGTGGCACGATAAGCCCGAAGCCTACGAGGGCATGATGATTCACGGTTTTCCGAATCTCCATCTCATGTCGGGACCCAACAGCGGCTTCATCGGCTCCTTCATCATTCATCTCGAATCGGCAGCCAGATACAACATGCAGGTGATTCGTCGAGCCGAAAATGAACGTCTGATCGAACCAAGGTTGGAGGCTCAGCAGGCCTACAATCAGGCGCTGCAGGCCGACCTGCAGAAGACGGTGTGGGCGGGAAGTTGCAAGAGCTGGTACAAACTGGATAACGGCCACGTCATCGCCAATCATCCCCATCCGGTCTCGCAGGTCATCTACGAACGCTCCGGCCCACGCTGGGATGACTTCGTCATCACGGACCGCCGCGCAGTCGGGGGCACCACCTACCAGCGGTAACTGGCGAGGATCCCAAACCGCTGGGATGGGCCACTGGTTCGCGTACCCGGTCGGCTGGCGTCGCTCTACCGCCGTTGCAGACACTGCTCGCCGGTGCCGGCATACAGCACCCGCCCATTGAGCCAGGCGTGGGGTATCGATTTGACTAGCGCGGCCGTAGCGTTGTCATTTGTGATGGACTACCACGCTTCAACGGATTCCCTGATCGAACTCGGCGAGCAGTCAGGTGTAGACATGGTGGCCTATGCGCCTCAAATCGACGCCTCCGTAAACCTGGTCGAGAATAGGCAGCTAGACCAGGTACCGTCTGTCTGATCAGCAGGGTACGCACATCTGTCCGTCCTCGCTGATGCAGCCTCTTTCCCCGCTGCATCCGCGCGGGGGAATGGGCCCCAGGCGCGGGGAAGATTGGGGATAATACCTCATGGTCAGAATAGCCGTCGCAGTTTCGGTCACCCCGCCACCAAAATTTCCTGCCCGGGCGCGTACCCGGGCAACCGCTTTGGAGATATGCGGGTGGCTGGACGGGCACCAGTCCGCCTGCATTAACAATGTCTTGGCGGTAATCATTCTCGTGGTCGCGAACCTGCTGGTGAGCGGGACTTCAATGCGTGCCCCCGATACAGTCACCGTGGGTGCGTCCATATCGCGGCGAATACCGGCCACAAATAAGTAGCAGCTTGGCTCAACAGTTATGTCCAGTAATTCTACAAACTGCACACCCTCCGAGTCGTCGCCTACACCGTAGACCACAGTCGCATTTTGAACGCTTGCCTCGCGGTCAGTGACGGTTACTTCCAGGGGGCCTGCGCCAGAGTGAAGATAGGCGCTGCCAACAAAAACCTTGGCAGTCGGGGGCGTGCTGTCGTCAGTATCCACTTCCACGCGATCCCCCACCAGCGCATCGAGAAATGGAGTGCAAGCACTCAGTGCAGGCTGGAGTGCCAGTGCGAATACCATCGTGCGTATTAGCGTTGCCATATCGAATCTTCCAATTTCCGTGAGAGGAACCAAATGGCCGTAATCGATTAACGCCGCAACAGAGAGCTGCTCACTGCCATTTGCAACCCTTACAGGTTCACCCTGCAAGGAATAATAATCAATCAACTGACGGACTAAACCAAACGCCCGATTGACAGCAGCGAATACAGCGCAAAGTCCACTGTCAATATTTCATCATTCACCCCGCGCCGAGGGATCCTGCGTACAGCAGCGCGGACAAAACGGAGCCTTGCGCCTGCTCTTCTTTGGTGTTATGTTGTTGTATAACACCATATCATAGCTCGGCCGCTCACCATCATCTCCCCGCGGCCGTATAGAGAGGCCCCACCATGAAATTGCGTTACAAAATCGCCATCGGTTGCCTGGCAGTCTTGTTTGTTGCCGTGAGCTCCCTGGCTATCGTATTGAGCCACACGGCAGATTGCCCGGAAATGCCGTCAGCAAGCGCCGGCGCCGAAACCATGAAAGCGGTCAAGCAATACTGCTACGGCGCCCCGGAGGTGCTGAGCTACGGCGACGCCGACCGCCCCGCTCCCAGCGAAGGAGAACTGCTGGTTCGGGTCGAGGCTGCCGGCGTCAATCCACTGGACTATCACTACATGCGCGGATCGCCTTATATCCTTCGTCTGTTCGCGGGCATTGGCGCCCCTGAAGACCCGGCGTTCGGTGTCGACTTTGCCGGTACCGTAGCGGCCATCGGGCCTGGCGTCACCGAGTTCAAAGTGGGCGATGAGGTGTTTGGCGGCGCCAACGGCGCCTTCGCGGAATACCTGGTGATCAGGGAAAACCGCGCTGTTGTGAAAAAGCCCGAGTCGATCAGCTTTGCTGATGCGGCGGGCGTGCCCATTGCGGGTTTAACCGCCATCCAGGCACTGCGCGACCACGGCGAATTGCAGCGCGGACAGCGGGTATTGATCAATGGAGCCTCTGGTGGCGTGGGTACCTACGCGGTGCAGATCGCCAAGGCCATGGGCGCGCACGTAACCGGCGTGTGCAGCGGCCGCAATGTCGACATGGTCAGATCCATCGGCGCCGACGAGGTAATCAACTACAAGGAAGCGGATTACACCGAGGGCGGCCAGAGCTACGACCTGATTGTCGATATGGTCGGCAATCACTCACCCCTGGACAACGCCGAGCTTCTGACACCGGAGGGCAAGCTGGTGATTGTTGGCGGGCCCAAGGGCAACTGGTTCGCACCGCTCAAAAGCCCGATCATGGCCGCCATCAGCAACAACTTTGTCGACCAGGAGCTGATGACGTTCACCGCCAGATTGCTGAAGGACGACCTGGTGGCGCTGGCGGATTACATGGCGGCCGGCGAGGTGACAACGGTAATCGACCAGCGCTTCCCCCTGGCTGCGGCCGATGAGGCCGTCGCCTATTCGGAAACGGGCCGCGCCCGGGGCAAGATCATCATCGAGGTCACACAGCCCGAGGCTGAGGGCCTGCCAAACACCTCGCAGGCGAGCCGGATGCCATTGGCTTCGAATTAACTTTCGGACATGGCAGCCGGACCCACCTAGGCAGCAAAAGCTTTCGCACAGGCCGGCCGAGCCAACAGTCGATCGGCATAGGCGCTCAGGTTTGGATAACTCTCATCGGTGACAATACCGAGGCGCTTGGACATGATGCAGGCATGGCCCAGCATGGTATCGGCCGCCGAAAAGTCCCCGATCAGGTACTCCCGCCCTTCCATCGCCTCCTCAACCGGCCCCCAGGCCTTGGCCAGCAGGCGCTGGGCCTGTTCGCGTACCGTTGCGTCCTGGCGATCCGGCGGCAGCAGCAGCGTATGCACAACGATGGTATTGATCGGCGGCATCACCATCCCCTCGCAGTAGTGGAACCACTGCAGGTACTCCGGGAAACGGGGATCATCCGCAGCCGGCTTTAGCCCACCGTTCTTGTGGCGCTCCAGGATATATTCTGCAATGGCGCCGGATTCGAAAATGCTGACATCACCATCCTCCAGCACGGGAATACGGCCCAGCGGGTGGCGGGCCCGGTGCTCGTCGGACTTCAGATCCCTGGGATGAAAGTCCATCCGGTTCAATTCGTATTCCAGGCCCAATTCTTCCAGCAGCCACAGTGTACGGCTGGCCCGCGAATTCGGTGCAAAGTGAAGTTTCAACATGCGTGCTTTCCTCTATTCAAACCGTTGTAATGACAAGCTCCCGTAATTCCTGGACTGTCCCCTCCTGCCCCAGGGAGCAGTCGTAATACCCGCAATTGTGCAGCCCCACAACTATACCGCGCGCGGATCCTTCAGATAGGCAATCAGTGCTTTACGGGACTGAGGATTGGACATGCCCATGAAGGGCTTACAGAGACCACCCACATCGGCCTGGGGTTTCTCCAGGAAACGATCCAGTTGCGCTTCATCCCAGCGGATATTCAGCGCCTTTAGCTCCGTGGTGTAATCGAACCCCTCGACACTCGCCGAGGGACGATTGACAATGCCCTCCAGGTGCGGCCCTTCCATTTCTGGACCATCCGCCGTCATTGAGTGGCAGCTATTGCAAAGCAGGAACTGCTTGGCACCCTTCGCCACCAGTTTGGCATTCGGGTCTTCCTGCTGTTTCGCGCGGGCGGATACATCACTTGCGCGGCGCGAATCACCGGCACCCATACAACCACCGAGAACAACGATCATCGCCAGAGCGGAGATCAACATCAATCGCGAGACACTTTCCATGGCCGCCAGTATATGCACTTACCCTGCGGAGGTCATGGGGCTAGAATCCGCCTATGCAACTCCCAACATTTCGAAAAACTGTCATCACGCTCGTCAAAGCCACCGTGGTGCTATTCGCCCTCTTCTACCTCCTGGGCGTGTACGTCACGCTGCAGCCACTCGATCCGCCCGACGAGGTATCACTTGATTTCTCGGGCCTCAGCACCATTGCTATATTCGGTGCGAGCGGCACCGCGGGCGATGGCATTTTGAAAGCGGCCATGGCAGACCCTGATGTCGAGACGATTCACGTCATTACCCGCCGGCCGACTCCGCGCATCGAAGCAGGGGTGGCATCGGGAAAAGTCAAAATGACGCAGCACATGGACTACCTGGATTACTCGACCCTACAGGACATACTGGCCGAGATCCGCACTGTCTATTGGGCCATTGGCATCAGCGCCCTCGGCGTCGATGAGGAAACCTACCGACGCATCCATGTCGACTTTCCGGCGCAGTTCCTCGAGGAATGGCTGTCGGTTACTTCCGCTGACGATCTGTCATTTCAGTTCATCAGCAGCAGCGATATCTCGGAAGATTCCGACACCATGTGGATCCGGGAGAAGATACGCGCGGAGAAAACCCTGTTCGCACTTGCCGAGGGCACAGGGCTCCGTGTCATTGCCCACCGCCCCGATTACATTGGCCCGGCGAAGGGCGAGGCCCATGTCGGGCAGATGATACTGTACTGGTTTTTCCGGCCCGTGGGCGCAGCGGTCCGGTCAACGGATATCGGGCGGGCGATGCTCGAAGTCACAGTGCGCGACAGCCAGTTCGAGAACGGCTCGAAGCTGAATACCCGCAGCATTCACCGCTACGCCACTGCGTACCGGGAAAGGACCGGGCAGTAGACAGGGAGCCCCACCCATTTCAAATCGTTGATTTGCCAGTACCCCCAATACTGGTAGCATTTGCCGACGAAAAACCGGTTACCAATACGAAGATGTGACGGTGAATATACAACAGCAACTCCGCCAATTGCCCTCGGTTGATGCCCTGCTCTCCAGTATGCCGGAAGAGCTGGCATGCTGGGGGCACACACAACTGACCGAATCCCTCAGGCAGTGTCTTTCAGAACTGCGTGCGGAAATCGCCGACGGCAGCACGCCTGACACATCGATGGAAAGCATCAAGCACAGCGCTGTCCAGTCACTGGCCACCCGCTCACACTCCACCTTGATCCCGGTGTTCAACCTGACCGGTACGGTCCTGCACACCAACCTGGGTCGCGCCAGCCTGCCACCCGAGGCCATCGATGCCGTTAAGGCCGTTGCCACCGGTGCCAGCAACCTGGAGTACGACCTTGAAAGCGGCAAGCGCGGCGACAGGGAATCTCACGTCGAAGCGCTGATCTGTGAGATGACCGGTGCCGAGGCCGCTACAGCCGTCAACAACAATGCCGCGGCGGTGTTACTGGTGCTCAATAGCCTGGCCATGGGTCGCGATGTGCCCGTCTCGCGCGGCGAGCTGGTCGAGATTGGCGGCTCTTTCCGCATTCCCGAGGTGATGTCGCGCTCGGGGTGCTCGCTCATCGAGATCGGCGCCACCAACCGTACCCACCTGGCGGACTACCGGAATGCCATCGATAAAAACACCGCACTGCTGATGAAAGTGCATACCAGCAACTACCGGGTCGAGGGCTTTACCGCCAACGTGAGTGAGCCGGAGCTGGCCGCGCTGGCCCATGAACACGAACTGCCCTTTGTCGTTGACCTGGGCAGCGGCAACCTGGTGGATTTCCAGGCCCTGGGCCTGCCGGATGAACCAACTGTGGCCCAGGCATTGGACAACGGCGCAGACCTGGTGACCTTCAGTGGCGATAAGCTTCTAGGCGGACCGCAGGCCGGTCTGATCGCCGGCCGCGCTGACCTCATCGAAATGATCAATAGAAACCCGCTCAAACGCGCCCTGCGGTTGGACAAAATGACCCTGGCGGCACTGGCTGAAATACTCAAGCTGTATCGAAATCCCCAGCAACTGACAAACAAACTGCCAACCCTGCGACTACTGACACGCCGGGCCGAAGACATCACAGAACAGGCCGCGGCTTTGCAGCCGGACGTGGCGCGCCAACTGACGCCCCGGTTCGAGGTGAGCGTTGAGCAATGCCTGAGCCAGATCGGCAGCGGTTCACTGCCGGTGGAGACCCTGCCAAGTGCGGCGCTCAGGATCACACCGCGTTCAGGGGAAGACAGCGAGGTGCGAGAGCTGGCGCAACGACTGCGTCAGTTACCGGTGCCTGTGATAGGTCGGATGCACAAGGGTGCATTGTGGCTGGACCTGCGCTGCCTGGAAGCCGAGCAGGAATCAGCATTCAGAAGCCAGATGGGTGCGCTGAGCCTGTGATCATCGCCACCGCCGGACACGTCGATCACGGCAAAACCTCCCTGGTTCGACAGCTCACCGGTGTCGAGACAGACACGCTCGCCGAAGAAAAAGAACGTGGGCTCTCCATCAACCTGGGTTACGCCTACCTGCCCCGCCCCAACGGTGACTCGCTGGGCTTTATCGATGTACCCGGCCACCAGCGGTTTATCAACACCATGATATCGGGTATCAGCGGTATCGACATGGGACTGCTGGTGGTGGCCGCAGACGATGGTCCGATGCCGCAGACAATTGAGCACCTCGATGTGCTGGACATCCTGGGTGTGGATCAGCTGACCGTGGCAATCAGCAAGATTGACCGGGCCAGTCAATCGCACCTCGCGGAAGTCCAGGAGCAAATCCAGGGGCTTCTCGCGGCCAGGCGGTGGCGTGATACGGCGGTGTTCCCCTTATCGAACCAGGATGGCAGCGGCGTGGCGGCGCTGAAAAGCCACTTGCTGCAGCACACGCAACAGCGGCGGGAACACCGCAGCGAGGGCGGGTTTCGATTATCCATCGACAGGTGCTTCACGGCCAAAGGCGCCGGCCTGGTCGTAACCGGTACAGCAAGCGCGGGAACAGTACAGCAAGGCGACAAACTGCTGCTACTTCCCTCCCGCACAGAAGTCCGCATCCGAGGTCTGCGGGCCCACAACGAAACCGTCGAGCGTGCGGGAGCCGGTCAGCGGGTGGCCCTCAATCTTTCGGGAAAAATCGATGTCTCAGACATAGAAAGAGGCGACTGGCTGGTAGATCCGGATTTCGCCCTGTGTTCCTCGCGGCTGGACGTGGCATTTTCGCTATCAGCAAGCGCCCCCTTTCCTCTGAAGCACCTCGCACCGGTCAAACTGTATATCGGCGCCAGACGGGTGGCGGGAAGGCTGGCCCTGGTCGACGGCGCGGACCGGCGCCTGCTGCCCGGCAATGATTGTATTGCCCAGCTGATCCTGGACCAGCCGGTCAGTGCGGTACTGGGGGAGCGTTTTTTGCTGCGGGACCAGGCGGAGAACGTCATTCTCGGCGGCGGTACGGTACTGGAACCGGATGGACCGAAGTACGGCAAATCACGGCCCGGGCGTCTTGCCTGGCTTCAGGCCATGCAGCTGCCCTCTGCAGAAGAGTCCCTGGCCCGGCTTCTCGAGCAGAACCTGCTGGTAGAGCTGGATCGCTTCTGGGCAATTCGTAATCGCCCGGTGCCTGAAAACGGCAAGCTGTTGCCCAATGGCACACAGCAATTCGAAAGCGAGGGCAAACAATGGGCCGTCACACAATCACGCTGGGAAGAGGCCGGCGAGCACCTCGCGCAACTGCTTGGGAATTGGCACCAGGCGCACCCGGAGCAGCCCGGCATCAAGATGACAGACCTAAAGCCGGCAATGGCCCAGGGTTTCGAACCGGCGCTTGCCATGGCCGTACTGGTATCGAAGCTGCAGGCCGGCGAACTGGTCCTGCGCGATGGGCACATCAGCCGTAAGGGCTTTAAGAAAACCGAATCCGCGACAGTCCGCGGCCACTGGCACACGATCAAACAGCACCTGGCACAGTGTCAGCTCCACATTCCGCTGCTGTCGGAACTGGCTGAGGCAACCGGAATACCCGGGGACGAACTCAGGCAGGTGATAAAAGAGGCAACCCGGGCCGGCGAACTGCACCGCGTTAGCGACAAGCGCTATGCCCTGTCCGAACAGCTCCTGCAATTTTCCGAGCGCGTCGTCGAGGCCGATAGACGCGGTGAAGAGCTGTCGGTGATCAAGCTCAAGACCCACTTCCAGAGTGGCCGTAATCTCACCGTCGAATTGCTCGAATACTTTGATAGCATTCACTTCACCAAGCGACAGGGCGATACCCGTATCGTCCTCAACGGCGCCGCCGCCCGGGAGCGCTTCGGTGGCTGACAATGAACACGGAAGAGCGACATCCCCGGTGGGGTGCCTGGTCTTCAAAACCAGTGAGGCGCTGACGAAGTGCCTGGTGGGTTCGACTCCTACCTCTTCCGCCAATTCTCGTGTCGTGTAATACTATTGGCATAAATAGGGACATAACCCGATGACCGTAGAACGCGACAGCCTGGGCTTCGACGCCCCTGCCCCCCTGGAGCACCCCGCGCGTGCGAGTCTTCCCCAAGGCGCCTCCACGGGCCCGGCCATCGGCGAACGCCTGCCCGATTTCGAGCTACCCGATGCCTTCGGCCGCCCTGTCAGCTTCCACGAGGATCGCGGGCAGCGCAAAGCCGCCCTGGTGTTCTACCGCTCCGCTGTCTGGTGACCCCCTTGCTGGACGCAGCTAGGTGAGTTGCGAGATTCCTACGCCAAGTTTGAAGCCCATGGCATCAAGCTCTATGCCGTATCCTACGATGATCAGAAAACCCTGAGGGAGTTTTCCGAGGCCCAGGGCATACCCTACCCCTTGCTGTCCGATATCGATTCAGCGGTGATTCGACAGTACGGCATCCTCAATAACGAGGTGTCGAAGGACGATGCCTTCCTCTACGGCATCCCGTTTCCCGGGGTTTACGTCTGCGATGAAGCGGGCACCATCGTTTCCAAGTTTTTCCACGATTCCTACAAGAAACGGGAAAGCCCGGAGGTGTTGATTGACGCCGCACTGGGGCGCATCCAGATCGATGAGGACGCCCCCCAGGCATCGGGCGGCGAAGAGGATATCCGGATCACCGCGGCGGTTCGCGGGGGCAAGGGCAGTATTCGCCAGGGCATCATCCGCCACCTGGTGGTGCGCTTTGCGCTTGCCGATGGCCTACACATCTACGGGGAGCCGGTACCGAAGGGGCTGACAGCCACCAGCGTAACGGTAGAGGGCCCCGAGGGCTTTCAAACCCTGCCTACCGAGTTTCCGCCCACCGAGCCCCTGCACCTGGCTGCCCTGGATGTTGACCTGCAGGTCTGGAGCGGCGAGGTGGACATTGTGATTCCGTTCTATCCCACCGGGGAACTGGCCAGCGAATCCCGGCCCCTGGATGCCGACAGTATGGAGCTGAACATCGAGGTCCGGTACCAGGCCTGCAACGACCAGGAGTGCCTGCTGCCCAGAACAGAGCGTTTCTCGCTCGAACTGCCCTTGGATGTAATCGATGTACCGAATCTCTCGTTCCATACCGGTCACGGCCAGCGAGAAGGCAGCTACAACAGTATGCCCGCCATGCGTCGCCTGATGTGGCGCAAGATAAAGGAAAACCCGCTGAGCCTGCCGAAGTTCCTGTGGAAGAATATTAAAATGCAGTTGGCCGCCCGCAGGCGACTCAACAATCAGGGTTGAGGCGCGTCGAAGTGTTGCTGCATGGCCGCCAGCACCACGGACGGATCGGAACGGCGCTGGTAATCCTCTGAAATATCCAACCAGAGCACCGTGCCCTCTTTATCCACCAGCAGCGTGGCCGGGACGGGCAGTGCCTCCGTGTCATCCGAGGGCGGTGCAGAGTGGACGGCGGTATTGCGTAAGCCAAAGGCGTCGGTAACGACCAATTGCTGGTCTGACAACATACGCGCCTGCAGCCCGTGGTAGTGGCGTTCCTCCGCGATTTCCTCGGGCAGGTCTGTACTTACAGTCACCACCTGCACCCCACGCCGATCGAACTCAGCGCGCAGTTCTTCCAGCCGACGCAACTCGCCGACACAGTAGGGTCACCAGTGTGCCCGGAAAAACTTGATAAGAACGAGATGCCCGTGGAGCGCGTCGGAATCGAAGGTCTCCCCTTTGCCGTCCACGGCCGTGAAATGCGGGATGGTGTCGCCCACCTGGATGACTTTCGCGGTGTCCAGGGTCTGGGGGCTAATGTAGATAGTAAACGGCAAAAACAGGCCGATCAGAATGGCGAAGGCCGGCGGAAAGCCGCCCGCAAGGCTCGTGCCCTTGACGTAGGCTGAAACACCGAGGGCTGCAGCGGTGAGAAACGCGATCACGAACAGGGTGCGATCATCGGGAAGATTGACCTGGCGGGCCAGGTAGAACCACAGCACCACCGTGCCCACTGCCAGGGCAAGTGCGGTAATACCGAGTTTGGTTCCTGTCTTCATCAATTCCCCATCTTTCGCACGCCGGGCAAACAGTAGCTAAGCCAGTGCAACGCGGTGGTGTCCCGGAAGATTGAACCACAGAATCAAGGCCATCTTCCAGTGTGACGAAAACCGGATCATATTTCCGAGACTGGCATATAATCTCCTGCATATTGGCTCAGAGGATTTACTGTGCGGATCTGGAAATTCGGACTGGCGGCAGCACTGGTTGCTACATCGGTTCAGGCCCAGGAGATTACCCGCGAGGGTGCGGACGAACTGATGGAATGGTGTCAGCGGGATCGTGCCCAGAAGATCGCGCCGCTCAAGGCCGAGGCCATCGAAAAATGCGTTGCTGAAAGCGGCTTCGACCGCGAGAGCTGCGAAAGACGCAACCGTCACTTTGGCGAAGTCCGGCAGGGTGCAGACGGCACCGTTCCCGGCCTGTTCTGGGATTCAGAACTCTGCCTGGAGGCACTGGATGCGAAGCGTTATTTCAGGCGCAATCCCCGCGCCACTACCTATACACCGGGCGTCACAAGGGGCTGACACAGCCCCAATGCGAAGGAGAATGAGTTAAATGAGCAACACAGAGAATCCGGGACAAGCTGCGCCACATGCGGTACTGCGCCTACTTGCCCGCCTGCATCCACTCCTGAACACCCTGACGGGCGGCAAGGCATTCAATACCATGGGCGGTTATGAGGTGTGCTTTGTCACGATGACCGGAGCCCGCACCGGCAAGAAGCGGGTAATACCCCTGCTTCACCTGCCCCACGGGGACAGCATCATCCTGGTCGCCTCGCAGACCGGCCGGCCGGAACACCCGGGCTGGTACTACAACCTGCGCAAATATCCCGATATCCAGGTCAAATACCGTGGCTGGACGTTGCCCCTGCGGGCCCGCGAGGTCGACGACGCGGAGCGGGCAGAGCTCTGGCCCATCTGTGAAGCGGCCTACCCGGACTTTGTTCAGTACCGGGCCAGGACGGATCGAGAGATTCCGATCTTCCTCTGCGAACCAGAAGTATGATTAAAGCGGTGCTGTGGGACTTCGGGGGAGTGATTACCAGCAGCCCCTTCGAGGCTTTTAATCGCTATGAGGCGGAACGAGGCATGCCACGGGACTTTATCCGCTCGGTGAATGCCACCAACCCCGACAGCAACGCCTGGGCGCAGCTTGAAAGCAACCAGGTGTCACTGGCCGAATTTGACACGCTATTTGCAGAGGAAACAGCCGCAGCCGGGCATAGAATCCCGGGGACCGATGTGTTGCAGTTGCTCTCCGGCGATGTGCGCCCGGAAATGGTGCGGGCCCTGGAGCGCGTCAAGCAGGACTACAAGATTGCCTGCCTGACCAATAATGTGAAAGACGTAGGCGAAGGTCCCGGCATGGCGATGGATGAGGCCAAAGTCGCACAAATCACCGACATCATGGAATTGTTCGATTTCGTGATCGAATCCAGCGTGGTGGGTTTCCGTAAGCCTGATCCGCGTATGTACGAGGCCGCCTGTACACAGGCCGGCATCGAACCGGCTGAGGCCGTGTTCCTCGATGACCTCGGCATCAACCTCAAGCCGGCCCGCGCCATGGGCATGACGACGATCAAGGTCCTGTCTGCGGATCAGGCCCTGGTTGACCTGGGCGAGGTACTGGGTATCGACCTGCGCGCAGCGTGAGAGCCGCAGACCAACTGCTGCCAAAAAAGGACTATGATAGCGAGGCACAAAACTACCGGTCGCGCCATGCTCGAACTCTATACCGCCCCCACGCCCAACGGCTGGAAAGCATCCGTCACCCTCGAGGAGCTTGAGCTCGACTACACAGTGCACGCTATCAACCTGGCGGATTTAGAGCAGAAAGCGCCCGATTACCTGAAACTCAACCCCAATGGCCGCATACCCACCCTGGTCGATGATGGCTTCGCCATCTTCGAGTCGGGCGCAATCATGATCCATCTCGCGGAAAAGACCGGTCAGCTTTTACCGACAGACCCGCAGGGTCGCTCTGAAGTCATCCAGTGGCTGATGTTCCAGATGGGCAATGTCGGGCCCATGATGGGCCAGGCCAACGTGTTCTACCGGGCCCTGGAAGAAAAGATACCCACGGCAATCGCACGCTACCAGAATGAGAGTCGGCGATTGTTCGAGGTCCTGGATCACCGCCTGTCCGAGTCCGAGTGGCTGGCGAGAGACTACTCCATTGCGGACATCGCCAACCGGTGCTGGGTGCGACTCTATTTCTGGTCCGGCGTTTCAATCGAGGGCCTGGATCACCTGCAACGTTGGTTAGCTGTCATGGAAGAACGGCCCGCCTGTCAGCGGGGCATCGAAGTGCCGGAGCCGCTGGTCTTGCCGGAAGATTCCGAAGGTGTGGAAAAGCTCTCCAACGACATTTCCCGCAAAATCCTGCAGCGCTGACTTAAACCTTGCCACATGAGAAAGTAATCCACAGAGAGGCTTCCACATTGAGCACTGAATCAATCACAGCAGCCACCGGCCAAATTCTGATCACGGGCGCCAACAAAGGCATTGGCCTGGCCACGGCCAGAGCCGTACTGGAGCAACAGCCCGATGTCTCGGTACTGCTGGGTTCCCGCGACCCGCTGCGCGGCCAGAGCGCCATTGATGACCTGCTGAATGAGCAGCCGAACTGGAGTGAGCGGCTTTCACTGTTGGAAATAGATGTGGCAAGTGACAGCTCTGTACTTGCTGCGCGAGATATCTTGCTGGCAGGGTCAGGAGAGAACTCCAGGCCCTTGTACGGCATAGTGAACAACGCCGGCACAGGCTTTGGCTCCACGGACTTCGCGGGAGTCATCCAGGTTAATACTATTGGCGTTAAACGGGTCTGCGAAGCCTTTATGCCCCTGCTGAGAGAGGGGGGACGGGTGGTCAATATCGCCTCTGCGTCTGGTCCAAACTTTGTCGAGCAGTGCAGTCGGGATCGTCGCAGATTTTTCCAGGACGACACCCTGCAGTGGGCCGATGTCGAACAACTGATCGAGGCGGCACTGGTTACCGAGGGCGATGCTGAGTTGCTGGATGCCCTGGGACTGGGGGACGGCGGCGCCTATGGATTCAGCAAGGCGTGCGTCAACCTGTACACCATAATCCTGGCTCGGCAGCATCCGCAGTTCACCATCAATGCCTGCACTCCAGGCTATATTGAAACCGACCTCACCCGCCCCACCGCCGAAGCGCGCGGGATGACACCTGCCGAGGCAGGAATGAAACCACCGATGGCCGGCACTGTCGCACCCCTGTTCCTGTTATTTGGGTCGCCACAGGGCAGCGGCCATTATTATGGCAGCGATGCCAGGCGTAGCCCCCTGGACCGCTACCGCGCCCCCGGGAGCCCGGAATACAGAGACCCCTGAATAAAATCATGAGAACTAGAATCACCCGCCGCGATTTTCTCGACGGCATCGTCATCAGCACCGGCCTTGGGCTACTGTCACCGGCTGCACTCCTGGCTGAGTCCAGCACCAGGCCCGACCAGCGATTGAGCTCTTCCTACTACCCGCCCACACTCACGGGCATGCGAGGCAGCCATGAGGGCTCCTTCGAGGTCGCCCATGCCCTGGCCTGGCGCGGTGAAAAACCTGAGAGTTACAAACAACTGGACGAACACTACGACCTGGTGGTTGTCGGTGCGGGAATGAGTGGGCTGGCGGCTGCCTGGTTTTACCGGCAGAAAATGGGTGCCGATGCGCGCATCCTGTTGCTCGACAATCACGATGATTTTGGCGGGCACGCCAAGCGCAACGAGTTTCATTATGGCGGTCGAATGGTGCTGAGCCTGGGTGGCGCCCAGAACCTGGAGAACCCGGCGAATTACAGCGAAGAAGCCAAAGGCCTGCTGGCTGACCTGGGGATAGACGAGGAGTACCTGGAGGAGATAGCGGCGAATACTCCTGATGATTTCGTCATCGGTGGAAATATGGGAGGGCCAATCGGCTTTGCGCTACCCGATGGGGATAAGCACATCACCGTAAGCGGCCCGTGGATGCGCTACATGCTGGGCGAGGAAGGATTCGAAGACGCAGTACGACAACTACCTATCGCACTGACAGAGCAGGACAAGCTTATTTCCCTTATCGGTGGCGATAAGGACTACCTGGATGAGATGTCACTCTCGGAGATGTACGACTACATCAATACGGTGAGCTACAACCGGTTCCTGGTGGAGCGCGTGGGCCTTGCTGAATCCACCCTCCCCCTCCTCGATGCCAGTCTCTTGATCTACCACGGCCATACCGGCTGGAACCTGAGTGTGCTGGAGGCGATCGCCAGTGGCTCACCCGGTATTCGCGCCATAGGCTGGTTGGGTAACGTGGCGGGGGCAGCGACCTTGTCCATGGCCGACTCCCTGATCGAAGTGCGCATGCTCCCTGACGGCAACGCTACCATCGCCCGGTTACTCGTGCATAAATTGATTCCCACTGTGGCGAGCGAAATGCAGGGTGTTGAGGATGTTGCGACCGCGCGTTTCCAATACGACGCACTGGATCGCGGTGGCCAAAACACACGGCTCAGGCTCAATAGCACCGTGGTTGGCGCCAGGGAGAACAAGAAGCAGCAAGTCGAAGTCGACTACGTCAGGCACGGTGAGGCCCTGCGGGTCACCGCCGATCACTGTGTGCTCGCCTGTTACAACGGCCTGATTCCTCACCTGTGCCCCGAACTACCCGAAGCTCAGAAGGAAGCCTTGAAATACGGGGTGAAGGTGCCCTTCGTCTACGCCAATGTGCTTATCACGGATGGCCAGGCGTTTTCCAGGTTAGGCGCCACGCTGGTGCAGTGTCCGACAGACCCATTCCAGTTTGTAAGTGCTGCGCCGAACATGACCGTGGGCGGCTACCAGCCGCCGCAGTCGGCAAAAGACCCGATGGCAATTCTTATGATGGCCGCCCCTACCCCCGCTCCGCAGGCAAATGAATCCCTGCGGGACCTCCTTCGCCTTGGACGCCATAAGATCTACGCGACCCCGTTCTCCACCTACGAACAGCAAATTCGCGATCAGTTGCAAGCGCTGTTGGGCGAACACGGTTTCAACCATGAGACCGATATTCAGGCCATCACGGTTAATCGTATCCCCCACGGGTATGCGTATGTGTATATGGCACTCGAAGACCCGGAATGGCCTGAGGGGGAGTCACCTTGCGAGATCGGTCGGGCCCAGTTCGGGCGCATATCCGTTGCCAACTCGGATTCCGAAGCCCGCGCCTACATGGATGCCGCCTTCGATGCGGCCTGGCGAGCCGTAGAGGAACAAACAGCCTGACAATCTGGGATGAATCCCTGGATACCGGCTCTCTGGTCCTCGACCAGCTTATCCTTTATGTTATTCAACTGATTGCGCAACGAGGGGAGATCCGCCAGTGACCCAGCACGAATACGTGTTTGTCACCATTTCAATCATTCTCGGCCTGGCCATTACCCGGCTGCTGAGTGAAGCGGCGGGCCTGATCCGGGCGAAGGATCGCATCAAGTTCCACTGGGCTACCGCCCTGTGGGCCACCTGCATCATGATCTTTATTCTGCAGCTCTGGTGGGTGGGCTGGGAACTAAACAATTACTCCGACTGGAGTATCGTTGATTTCTTCGTGCTGGTTGCCGGTGCCGTATTCATCTACGGGGCCTCTGAACTGGCACTGCCCGTTGAAGACTACGACGTCGCCAGCGATTCCGAACTGGATTTCCTGAACCACAGCCAGACCCTGGGCAGAGCCTCAGCATTATCCATGTTGGGGTATTTCGCAGTCGGGCCCTACGTCAATATTCAGCTATTTGAAAATCCACCACTGGCGGCGGTGATCGTCGCATCGATCGGTGCAGCGCAAATGGCCGTGATTGTCCTGAAGCCCACCTGGTTCAGGGCCATGGTCGTCGTCTTTGCCGTATACGCTGTCGGGGTTTTGTACCTCACTGCGTGATTGGGTACATGCAAGCCCAGGTTCTCCGGCCTCGCTGCGTTTTGCCAGGTCCCAAACGATGAAGACCATGAACAATATCAGCGCACCGACGCCCAGGGTTACACCGTATTCGGTGAACCACTCATCCATCTTCGCCCTTCTGCCTGTCGATCTTCTCCCTCAGGGCCTCCGCCTCAGCGGTGAGCGAGGAATAAAGACGAATGTTGCCATTTCGCTGAGCCTGGAACGCCCTGGTCAAAAGGGCTTCATGCTGCTTCTGCCACTTCTTGACCGGCGAAGATTTGAATAGTCCGAACACGGGGATACCTCGGTGAAACGTGTAATCGGACTTGATACGCAATCCCCCCGGGTAGGGATTAGTTACCGGGGGGTTAGAGTTCAGCGTTTCAGCAGCTCTTCTTCTACCTGACCCAGGCGCTCCTTGCCGAAAAACATTTCGCTGCCCACGAAAAAGGTCGGTACTCCAAAAGCTCCACGATCTGCCGCAGCCTGTGTTGTCTGCTTCAGTGTGTCCTTGATGGGATCGGTCTGGATCATTTCCATCAGGGCATCGGAATCAAGCCCCGCCTCGCGCCAGACGCTGGCGACGACTTCGGGGTCATCCATTTTTTTGCCTTGCTCCCACATTGCCGCGAGTACCGCCTCGATATAGTCAGATTCCACACCCAGTTCCCGGGCCGCTACGAGTCCGCGCATAATGGTAATCGTGTTCATGGGAAAGTGACTGTTGAAGACAAAGTCATTGAGGCCGTGTTTTTCCTGGAAGCGCTTGCTTTCCAGCATGTCGTATTCGAGCTTTCCCTTGATGCCGCCAAAGGCAACGAAAGGTGCCTGGTTGCCGGTGATTTTGAACAGGCCACCAAGTAATGTCGGCACGATCTCCAGCTCGGCGCCGGTGCGCTCCAGGATACCGGGCAGCACCCGGTAACAGTAGTAGGCATTGGGGCTGGCGAAATCGAAGAAAAATTCCAGTTTTGGTACAGCCGATTCAGGCATGGGTAGTCCCCTTCTTCTATTAATGAATTACTTGTGGTTCCACCAGGCAAGGTCGCTGAAGGAACGCAGATCCAGTTCGTGGGTCCAGGCAGAGCGGTGCTGGTGCGCCACGTGGAAATAGGTCTCGGCCATCTCCGCGGGTAGCATGAGGCCGTCATTCTCACCACCGTGCTGCTCCCGCAATTTTTCGAAGGCATCGGCGCCCAGCATCTTGCCAAGGGTATCGGGTGCATCCACGGCACCGTCGACAAGGATATGTGCAACATGGATGCCTTTCGGGGCAAACTGCGCATTGAGTGACTGGCACAACATGCGGCGGCCACCCATGGCTGCGGCGTGTGAATGCTGTCCTTCGTTACCCCGCACCGCCGCCGTCGCCGAGGTCACCAGGATGACGCCCTTGCCCCGCGCTTCCATGATGGGACACAGCACCGACGCCGCGCGAAAAAGACCGAAAGTTCCCATTCGCCACCCCAGCTCGAAGGCCTTGTAGCTGGTGTCTTCCAGGGGCCGGTTCCCGATCTGGGCGCCCAGGTTGTAGAGCACTACCTCTATGGGTCCGATCTCGGCCTCGACATGGGCGATACGCTCCTCGATACTGCCCTCCTCGACCGCATTGAGCAGGTAACCACTGGCATCCCCGCCATCGGCCTGGATCTGTTCCACCAGGTTCTGCAAACCGGCCTCATCGCTGCGGCGGCAGAGCACAACGTGATAACCGCCGGCCGCAAATCGCTTACCGACATTTCCTCCGATACCGGCTCCGGCACCGATTACCAGGCAAACTGGCTTCATGGTTTTTACCTCGCTTTATTGCTCATTTCATTGTACATGGTTGCATGATGCAACTTGAAAGTAGCATGATGAAACCATAGAATGCAAGAGCAATCACAAAAAAATCCCGGGATGGGGCATGAAATACAAAACCTTCGACCACATGAACTGCTCACTGGCACAGACGCTGAATATCGTCGGTGAGCGATGGACGCTGCTAATCCTTCGCGATGCCTTCTTCGGTAGCAAGCGCTTCAGCCAGTTTGAACGCAACCTGGGTATCGCCAAGAACATACTCAGCGCGCGGCTCAATATGCTGGTCGAGGAAGGCATCATGGAGCGCCGGGAATCCGCCGAGGACAAGCGTGCGGAATATGTACTTACCGAGCAGGGCCTGGACCTGCAGCCCATCCTGCTCTCCATGACCCATTGGGGAGACAAATACAGACCCCACCCGAAGGGTATGCGGCTGATATTTGTCGACAGGGAAGCAGGTCGCCCTATCCAGCGCATGACGGTCAGAAGCGAAGATGGTCGCGCCCTGTGCCCTGACGAAGTGCGGGCAACACGTGGCCCGGCCATGGAAGCGCAGGATACCTAACCACCCCCAGCCGTACTGCACGGTAGCAGGTTCTCACCGGGAAAAAATTTGCACAGGTCAATAAGCCGCCCTGGCTGAGGTGGTAGGCTAAAGTTTTCCAGGGGATACTTCAGCCGGGTGAAGCGGACGCTTTTAAAACTACTGGGTTCAATGGCAGGAAGCCTTCGGGACCTGGCGCCTATCGTCCTGGTTATCCTGTTCTTCCAGTTTTTCGTGCTGAAGCAGCCGCTGCCCGATGTCGGCCAGGTGTTGTTGGGCATGTTATTCGTGGTATTGGGTCTGACTTTTTTCATCCACGGACTGGAACAGGGCTTGTTTCCCATCGGCGAAACCATGGCACATTCCCTCGCCCGCAAGGGCAGCCTGTTCTGGCTGGTCGTCTTTGCTTTCGCCCTGGGTTTCGGCACCACCATCGCCGAGCCCGCGCTGATAGCGGTTTCGGCCGAGGCGGCCACGGTGGCCGCCAACGGTAATATGATCGAGGCTACCGACGCTGCCCGCGAAGCCTATGCCACGGGTTTGCGTATCACCGTAGCATTGTCCGTGGGGCTGGCCATCGTGATCGGTGTGGTCCGCATACTGAAAGGCTGGCCGATTCAATGGATTATCATCGCCGGTTACATACTGGTGGTGATCATGACCATGTTTGCACCGCGGGAAATCATCGGCATTGCCTATGACTCCGGGGGCGTCACCACTTCCACCATCACCGTACCACTGGTCACGGCGCTGGGCGTGGGGCTGGCCTCGTCGATCAAGGGGCGCAACCCCATGATCGATGGCTTCGGCCTGATTGCCTTTGCCTCACTGACGCCGATGATCTTCGTGATGGCCTACGGGATGCTCATCTGATGGAGATCCTGACGCAGCTGGTATCGGTACTGCTCGGCACGGTGAAGGACGTGCTGCCCATCGCAGTCATCATTTTCGGTTTTCAATTTGCAGTCATCCGGCGCAAACCCCCCAACCTCGACCAGATCCTGTTCGGGTTTGTCTGGGTGCTGGTCGGCTTATCCCTGTTTTTACTCGGCCTGGAATGGGCCCTGTTCCCGCTGGGACGCCTGATGGCCCAGCAGTTGACCAATCCCGAGTTCATCGCCATGGCCGAGCTCGTTGGCTTTGGCGAACCGGGTGTTATCGATTGGATCGACTATTACTGGGTGTTTGTGTTCGCATTCCTGATCGGCTTCAGCACCACCATCGCCGAGCCCTCCCTCATCGCCGTGGCCATCAAGGCCAACGAGGTGTCCGGCGGGTCCATCGGCATCTGGGGCCTGCGTATTGCCGTGGCCATCGGCGTGGCGGTGGGGATTTCACTGGGTTGTTATCGGATCGTGGTCGGTGACCCCATTCACTGGTACATCATTGCCGGTTACGTGGTGGTGGTCTTCCAGACATACTTTGCCCCCAAGCTCATTATCCCCCTGGCCTACGATTCGGGCGGAGTCACCACCTCTACTGTCACCGTTCCGCTGGTAGCAGCCCTGGGACTGGGGCTTTCGGAAACCGTACCCGGTCGTAACCCTTTGATCGATGGCTTTGGCCTGATTGCCTTTGCCAGCCTGTTCCCGATTATGTCAGTCATGGCCTATGCCCAATTATCTGAATTCTGGTCCAAACTGAATCAACCACGCACTTCTCGCAGAGGGCGGGACAGTGCGGATACAACGTGAGGAAAACATCATGCACTTCAAGATGATCATCGTTTTCGTCGAGGACAACAAGACAGATGACGTGATGGAAGCGGCGCGTCAAGCAGGCGCAACCGGAGCCACCGTCATTAACAATGCCCGCGGTGAGGGGCTCATAAAGAGCAAGACCTTTTTCGGTCTCACCCTGGAGACCCAACGGGACGTGGCCATATTCCTCGTGGAGGAGCACCTCAGTCGGCATATACTCGAAGAGATTAACCGGGTGGGTCAGTTCGACGATGAGCCCGGCACCGGCATCGCATTCCAGGTGGACGTAGAGGATGCAGTGGGTGTCGCCCAGCAAGCGGAAATTATCAGTTCAGAACTCGAGGAGTTGCTGTGATGAAACGAAAGGTCATAAAGGCGCGCGATGTCATGCATGAAAAGCACCTGGAGATGGACGGCAAGGCCACCGTCAAAGAGGCGCTGGAGGCTATGCAGGCCGATAAATCCGACGTTGTCATCGTGAAAAAGCGGGATGAGCACGATGCCTTCGGTATCCTGCTTCTATCAGACATCGCCAAGAAAGTGCTGGCCAAGGATCGCGCTGCCGAGCGCGTTAATATCTACGAAATCATGTCCAAACCGGTGATCCCGGTTGACCCGGAAATGGACGTACGCTATTGCGCGCGCATGTTTGAAAGTATCGGCCTTTCCAACGCGCCGGTGGTGGAAAACGGCCAGGTCATTGGCATCGTCAGCTACAACGAGATGGTATTCGAGGGCCTGTGCCAGTTGCTGGATTGACTTCGAGCCGGATCACACCGCGCTAGAATTGCGTATCAGCAATTGTCGTGCGATACAGCAGGCGATCGTAGCCATCATACCCACCGGTGGCAGCGTGCAGCAGGGAGCGGTTGTCCCACATCACCAACATGTCCTTCTGCCAGGGATGGGAGTAGACGAATTCCTCCCTGGTCTGGTGCTGATAAAACTCGATCAGCAAAGCATCACTTTCTTCCTTCTCCAGGCCGCTGAAACCCTGGATATAGGCAGCAGATGAATACAGGGCCTTTTTACCGGTTTCATGGTGGACACGCACCAGCGGGTGCTCGCATTTCTCGCGGGCCTTTTCGCTGGGAATAATCTTCATGCTACGCCCGCTCTCCTGGTCGCCCTCACCATAGGCTCCATCAGGCGCATAGCCGAGCTCCGCCGAGTGGATGGCAATTAGCTGATCAGCCTTTTCGCGCAGCGCCTCTGGCAGGGCGTCATAGGCGGCCACCTGGTCGGCAAAGAGCGTATTGCCGCCAGCCGGGGGAATGGCAATGCCGTAGAGTGCGGTGCCCGCCGGCGGCACCTCCAGAAAACTCCAGTCCGAGTGGAAGATCTCGGCAAAAATGGGAGTCTTCTCATCCGCATTGCGCTGAATGGCGGCAATGTTTTCGTTTTCATCGATGTGACCGAAAAAGGGGTCCTCACCGATCTCGCCGAAGTACCGTGAGAAGCGCACGAGATCATCTGTGCCCAGTTTCTGGTCGGGAAACACCAGCAGCTTGTTCTCCACCCAGTGGCCACGGATTTCAGCAATAGTGTCTGCCGACAATTCCTGGGACAGGTCCAGACCGGTGGCGATTGCCCCGCAAATTGCACCGGTGGGTTTGATAGACAGTGTCATGGGCTTCTCCGGAGAATCAGTGGCAGTCCGTTGGTTGGAAAGGTCAGGGGGACATTGTTGTACTTGAACACCTGACCGGGTTTTTTCTCAACCCGGTAACGCCGCAGGAAGTGATAGAGAAACATCTTGCCCTGTACCTGGGCGAAATGCAGCCCCAGGCATTTGTGGGCGCCCCCACCGAAGGGTATGTACTGAAAAAAGTGTTTCTTGTCCTCCGCCCGCTCAGGCGTAAAACGCAGCGGGTCGAACTGCCTCGGATTGGTCCAGTACTCTTCCATATAATGGGTAAACAGCGATGAAATGACGCAGGTGGTATTGGCCGGTATACGGTGGCCCTGAAATTCAAACTCTTTAAGCGAATAGCGCGGCATCATGACCAGGGGCGGGTACATGCGCAGCGCCTCCTGTATCACCAGTGCGGTATTCTCCATCCGGTCCAGGTCGTCGTGGTCGATCTCGTCCTTGCCAATATCGCCAATTTCCCGACAGACGATGTCCTGCCAGTCCGGATTATCGGCCAGTGAAAACAATACCGAGCTCAGTGCGCTGGTGGTGGTGTCGTGGGCTGCGAACAAAACGAAAATCACGTGATCGCGTATTTCCTCATCGCTGAACTGGCGCCCGTCTTCGTCGCGCAAATTACAGAGCTGGGAAAACAGGTCCCGACCCGCGGTGGCGCGTTTCTTGTCGATATTGGCGTGCATGAAGTCGGTCAGAATCTTGCGTCCCCTGATTCCTTTGTAATAGGGCGTGAAGGGAATCTTTCGCTTAAAGGGATCCGCGGTTGCGCTGACCATATCGACAAAGGCCTGGTTCAACTGCTCGGTCGACTCGCTGACCTGCTCACCCAGGAATACATTAGCCCCCACGTTCAACAAAAGACGCTTGATAAATGGCATCATCATGAAGGTCTTGTCCGTGGGCAGATTAGCCAGGCCATCGATCAGCATCGGGTTCATCAGCTCGATGTGCCCTTCTATCGACGGCCGCTTGAAGGCGAGCTGCAGAATCTTGCGGTGATTCTTGTGACCGCTGAAATCCATCTCCAGCACGTTATTGTCGAAGATGTTGCGAAAGGTCAGGTCCCAGGCCAGGAAATTGGAGAATTGATTGTTCTCGTTTTTGAACAACAGCTCGTTGGCCTCAGGGCCGAGCATCATCACGCCACTGTTCAGGGGCCCGTGAAAGATGAAGACATTGCCGTAGCGTGCATACTGTCGATTCATCAGGCCGTGGACATCGCGCAGGAATGCCGGCACATGACCCAACCAGGGCCAGCCCCAGTCGCCGGGCAGGTGCCGTATATCGGGCCGTCCATGCGCCCTGAAAAACTCCCTGGCTGTGCGCGTGTCATGCTGCGCCAGGGCTTCGCTGATCGCGCTATCGCTCACGACTTATGATTCTCCTGACTATTGTCCTCTTGGTTGAAGAAAAAGTATAAGCTTGTAGCCAACAAACGAGAAGGAGCAGCTCGTGGCAGAAATTGAACTGAAACCCCTTGGCACCATGGAAATTCAACTCGGCGAACCGGTCGAAGTCGGCCCAGGCCCGAAGGGGCATCGGGTGGTGATCGATGTGCTCTCCGCACGCTTTACTGCAGATGACTTCACGGCTGAGCTCGCTACCAATGATGCGGCGGACTGGGCGACCCTGAGCGATGACGGCACTCTGGCCGCCCTGGACGTGCGCGCCACACTCAAGACCGACGACGGCGCTTTCATTTATATCGAGTACGGTGGCCGCATGGACATGAACACGGGCTTGCTGGCTACCGCCCCGACCTTCCAGACATCGGCACCCGGTTATAGCTGGCTCAATCGTATCCAGGCAGTCGCCGCCGGCTCAATCAATCCTGAAACTGGTGCGCTTGTATACACACTCTATGAGGCGAAGCCCATCGCACATTGATACACACCGCATACCTTTAGTAATTACCTGCCTGGTTTTAGGAGCAACAATACGATGCAGAGGTGGATAAAAATCACGCTGGCAGTCGCCGCCCTGCTTGCTATCCTCGCCTTCTCCCTCAACTGGTACCTGGGCACCTCTGATGAGCGGGAACCCTCCCTGCTGGCCTATGCCGCAAACTGCGCCGGTTGTCATGGCGATTCACTGGAGGGCAGCGACGAGGGACCGGCCCTGGCAAACCGGGAGCTGGATCACGGCGACACAACTCCGCAGCTGATTGCCAGCATTAGCAACCATGACCTAGCGGAGTCGCCCGACTGGGCAAGCACCCTGCCCCCTTACACAATCAAGGCTCTGGCCCTGTACATCAGCGAGCAGCGCCAGCAATTCCCCACGATCGTCCAATCGCAGGTCTATCGCCTGCCGGAGGGAGTGATCAGCTCGCAGCACCACGAGTTTCGGGTTGAGCACGTTGCGGATTTCGCGAGTGGGCCCTATTCCATGGCGCCGCTTCCCAGTGGCGACATACTGGTGGTCGAAAAAGTACGCGGGCTGTCCATCGTCGATCTTGAAGGCAATCAGTCGCCCTTGATAGAAGGCGCACCCAGGGTCTGGGGGGAAATCCTCAAGGTACGGGGTAGCTACGTGGGCCTGGGCATGATGCTGGACGTGGAATTGCATCCCGACTACGAAAACAATGGCTGGATCTATCTCTCCCACGGCGATCGCTGCCAACTGGATTGCACATCCCTGGTTCCCCAGTCGATGGTGCGAGTGGTACGCGGACGAATCCACGACGGGAGGTGGCAGGACACAGAGGTCATCTGGTCGGTTCACCACGACCACTACACCGTCGTGCCGGATAACGTCGCCGCGGGGCGGCTTGCCTTTGATAGTAACGGCCACATCTACGTTACCGTGGGTGGTAAGGCGCGATACAAGAACCTGCATATCCTCGATACCCCCTACAGCAAGATTCACCGGGTTCGTGACGATGGCGGTGTGCCGGAAGACAATCCCTTCTGGAAAGCGCCTGAAAACAGGGACGAGAGCTCAAGCATGCACACGGTGTGGAGCTATGGCCACCGCACCACCCAGGGCCTGGCTGCAGACCTGGTAAGTGGGTCGATCTGGGCCACGGAGATGGGCCCGCGCGGCGGGGACGAGGTAAATCTTGTCCAGAAAGGCGGCAACTACGGCTGGCCGCTGTATACCGAAGGCCTCGACTACGATGGCGAACCCATCACGATCGGCGAAGATCTGGGCCTGGAATTTCCCTTTAGCGAAACCATCCCCCCGGTGGTGGATTTTACGCCCGCCCCGGCCATCTCCAATTTCACCTTCCACCGGGGCGATCAGTTCCCCCGCTGGCAACATGACCTGCTTGTGGGCAGCCTGCGGGCGCGCACCTTGTACCGCCTGCGCATCGAGGACGGCAAGTTGGTCGAGGAGGAAAAGTTACTGGACTCAATCGGGCGTATCCGAGATGTGGAGATGGGGCACCAGGGTTTCGTCTACGTCCTGATCGAGCACGAAAACGGTGGCAGTCTGGTTCGGCTGGTACCGCACTAACAATCGCGCCTGCTATGCTTAGACCACTGATAGGAGACGACCATGGCCGGCGGATTCGCCAAAGACGGGGCGGTGCAGGACCAGATCGATGCAAGCCTGGAAGACGAGATCACCCGGGCTCGCAGTCAGTTGCCGAGGGGCGAGAGCCTGGAGCACTGCGAGGGGTGTGATGCAGCTATCCCTGAAGCGCGCCGGGCGGCAATCCCCGGCGTGCGGCTCTGTGTTAACTGCCAGGAAGCCCTGGACAAGGAACAGGGTGTGCAGGCCGGCTACAATCGCCGCGGCAGCAAGGACAGCCAGCTACGCTGATACATTGTGCCGACGCCTTCAGGCAGTGGCAGTCTCCATCAGGCTGAATTCCCGCTTCATTCCAAGTCGCAACAGCAGGTAGAGCATCAAGCCTGCAGGGCCCGCCATCAGCGTGGCAAAAAGAAACGGCAGCGTGACCCAGTGATTGATCTGCTGGCGTTTCGCATCGCGCACAATCCAGGCCCCGACAAACAGGTCGAACACCAGGTAGTGGATCCAACCTCCCAACACCGCCGTGGGACTGGTGAACAAGGTCATGACGCCCTGCAGTGTGCCAAAACCGCCGCCTTCCGGGGTCGGCGCCCCGAAAAACAGCGCATAGATGTAGAACGGCCCCAGCAACAGCGGAAACCAGATGGCGTGCACCAGTGTCTGGGTCAATCTATGGTGCGGGGCAACGGCAAGCAGCAGCCAGGCAGGGATCACGCTGTAACTGCAGAACAGGAATAAGGTATCGGGGCTCATGAGAGGAATCTCTTGGTCTGATTATCAGCCGAGCATAACATTTCCCCGCACTATCAAACGCCCTTGATCCACCGGTGTCGTGCCAATTGACGGCAACCCGCCCGTTCGGTCCTGTATCAGGCCAGAGCCGCGTCTCGCCCAAGGAACTGGCAGCAGGTATCCCAGAGCTGCGCACGCGCGGCGGCGTCATCGACAAGCTTGTGCGTGGCCGACTCTTTCTTGCCGACATAGTATTTTCCGCCAGGCAGCTCGGTCGGTTCGCTCTCCACGAGAAACAGTGAGGTACGCGCGCCTTTTTCCGGTGCGATAAAAATCCGGCGCAGAAAAAACTGGGCGAGCTTGGAATAGCCATCGAGAATGCCGGTATTCACGGCACCGGGGTGCAGGGTATTCACGCTGATCTTCCTGTCAGCGAGCCGCTCGGCCAGTTCGTGGGCCAGCAGCATCATCGCCAGCTTGGACTGGTTGTAGGAGGCACCGCCATTGTACTTCTCCCAGCCCTTGAATGTATCGTAATCGAGCTTGCCGAACTTGTGCATCATGGAGGTAACGAAAATTACCTGGGAAGGCGTGGCGGCTTCGAGCAGAGGCAACAGCTCCAGCGTGAAATCGAACTGGGCCAGGGCATTGACGGCGAACTGCAGCTCAAAGCCATCAGCCGTGATCACCTCGTCGTGACACATCAGGCCCGCGTTGTTGAGCAACACATCCAGTGAATCACAGCGCTGCTTCACCGCATCGGCGCAGGAATTCACCGATGCCAGGGATGAGAGGTCGAGATCAAAAAGCTCGATGTTCTGGTTGCCCGTCTGCTGGTCGATCTCCGCCTTCAATGCCTCGGATTTCTCCCGGTCGCGGTTCGCCAGTAACAGGCGATAGCCCCGCGCCGCCAGTTCCATCGCGGTGACTTTGCCGATACCGTTGGTGGTACCCGTTATCAGTATGGTTTTCATGGGTGAGGTATCCCCCCCTCGCGTCTAGACTGGACGTCATGATCTAGGCATCACGGCCTGCTTGCAAGTCATAGCGCAACAGGCCATAGAGTGACAACAAGACGGTTATCGATGTGATGCCGACAGCCAGCATCGCATTGGCCTGCCAACCACCCCACTGATACGCGCTAGTCCCCATCCAACTGGCCAGGCCGCCGCCGAGAAACATTATTACGATGTACACAGTTGTAAGGCGTGTGCGAATCTCCGGCGCCTGGCTGAGGAACAGCATGCGGCCCGACACATCAAGCGGTGGCCCGACGACATGCATAATCGCAAGCGGAATGACCAACAGCCACACGCTTTCGCCAAAGGGATACAGTAACCACATGCCAAGGGCCTGGATCGAGGCAAACAACAGGCGTGCCCGGCGCGCACCGATGCGATCAGCCAGTTTGCCCAGCCGTGGTGTGCTGAACAGGTTGACGAATCCCAGCAGTGCGAGATAGCCGAGAACGTCGACACCATAGCCCATCCCCGGACTGGTCAGGTGGAGGGCCAGACCCAGCCAGGTGGCGAGGAAGAGGCCAAAATTGAGCGCCTGTATTACCCCGGAAAGCAGTATCTCGGGCTGTTGTCTGACAATAGGGCCAATTGACATCAGCAGGTTCAGGTACCCGGCGTCGGCACCGGGCTCCTCGGCGCTCTCTTCTTCGACCATGATGACAGGCAGGACGATTACCATGACCGCCATCAGCGCAGCAGCAATGTAATAAACAGTGCGCCAGCCAAGGTATTCGCCAACCACGCCGGCTCCTGCGCGCGCCAGCAGGATTCCCATCAGAACGCCGGTCGTCAGCATGGCCGTCACGTGCCCGAGTTGCGCGGGGTCGACCCGCTTAGACACGTAGGCAGGCAAGATATAGGGGGCAATGGTGAAAAACCCCAACAGCGTCGAAGCGGCGGTGAACCAGAAAAAGCCAGGTGCAAAAGCCATGGCGGCGATGGCGCAGAACTGACCGGCGACAAACAGTGTAACCAGGCGGCGGTTGCTGAAGCGGTCACCCAGGGGTAGCAGGAAAAAAATGCCTACTGCCAGAGCAACCTGGTTCAGGGCCGGCACCAGGCCGATCGACGAGGCTGACACCCCAAAATCCTCCGCCACACGTGAGATGATGGGATGGATATAGTAGGCGTTAGCCGTTATTACGGCGCCGGCGAGCGTCAGTAACGCCAGTTCAGTGCGGGAAATTCTCTCTGTTGTCATAGTCCATTATCTTAACCGCCCCGCTCCTCCCTCAGGGCCAGTCGCCGTATCTTGCCGGCTTCATTGCGCGGCAGCGCAGACACCAACTCGAAGCCCCGCGGCACTTTATAGCGTGCCAGGTCTTTCAGGCAGAGCGCCTCGAGTTCGGCGATATCAGGTGGGTCGTTATCGTCTCGCGGCTCCACGATGGCATGCACGCGCCGGCCAAGATCATCGTCCTGCAAACCGACCACCGCCACGTCCTGGACCTGGGGGTGAGCGCTGATGACCGACTCCACCTCCGCCGGAAAGATGTTGGCGCCGCCGGAGATAATCATATCGGTGCGCCGATCACTGAGATAGAGGTAACCGTCCTGGTCCAGATAGCCCAGGTCACCGACGCTGACAAAGCCCTCGCCGATATCCTCCAGGGGTTTGGCGCCCAGGTACTCATAAGCCGGCGTGCCATCACCGAAACGGGAGAAGATCTCGCCGACTTCGCCGGGTGGCAATATATTGCGGTCTTCGTCGACGATGCGGAATTCGGTCATGATACCGCGACCCACACTGCCGGGATGCTCCAGCCACTCGCTGCCGTCGATGATGGTGACACCGGTGCCCTCCGTGGCAGCCCAGAGCTCCAATACTTTTTCCGGGCCCAGCAGTTCAATGAATTCCCGCTTGGCCCACTCCGGGCATGGCGCTGCCAGGTGCCAGATTATGCGCACCGACGAAAGGTCACGCTCACTGATATCCGGCTCGCGCAGCATCCGTTGCATCATCGTGGGGACCAGGTTGAGCACCGTGGGGCGGTGCTGCTCGACCAGGTCCAGCATGCGTCCTGCCCTGAACCGCTCGTTGAGCATGATCCTGCCACCCTGGAAGAGCATGATGTGGGTAAAAAAGAAGGGGCCATTATGGTACAGGGGGCCGGGTGAGTACTTGAGGTCGCCAGCCTCAAAGCGCAGCAGCTTTGCCGTCGGATGATCTCCTGCCGGGAACTGGAAAGGTCCAGGAGTCACAATGAGCTTGGGTTTGCCGGTGGAGCCGCCGGAACCCAGTGCCTTGACCGGGTTGGGGATGCGAAGCCCGGGAAACTCATCCGGAAAAGCATCCAGCTGCTCCATATCCGCGCGGCTGATCCCATCCAGGTCATCCTGGTCACTGAACACGCACTTCGGTGCCGCCAGGGCCAACAGGCCGTCGCGCTCCTCCGGTGGCATCGCATAGCTGACGGGCATGGGTGTTCCGCCGGCTTTGAAGACCGCGATAGTGGCGACAATGTGTTCGACACAGGTGGGCAGGATAATCGCAACGAAATCACCGGCGCCAATGCCCTGCTCAATGAGCTTGTGGGCCAGTCGGTTCGACCAGCTGTTGAGTTGCGCGCGGGTCACCTCGTCGACGCCGCCATCCTCTCGGGCGCAAATGATGACCACTTCTTCAGGGTTTTGCTGGGCAAAAGCGTGCACCGCCTCCCCAGGTGTCCAGAGTGCCTGCTCCATGCCTAACCCTCCTTTCTCAGTCATTCCGCACCACCCCAAGCGATGGGTCGGTCGAATAAGCACCCGGGACACCCGATGTCACCTCACTCCAGCTGACCCCGTTGGATTCCGCGTAGGCGCGTAATGCTGCAATGTAGGCCTGCTTCTCCGCCTCGGGTACCCACAGTGCCCGAAAAGCATTGAGGGACAAGCGCGTCATTTCCGCCCTCGAGTAGTCCGAGGCTTGCTGGAACATGACCATCATGTTGTTCAGGTACCCGCTTTCGAACTCCTCCGGATCGTCAGTATGGATGGAAACGCAAACACCGGCCTTATCCAGTGCGGTGATCCTGTCCACATCCTGCATCGCCGGGTCAGTGCTGCGCTTGACCGGGCTGCCGGTAAGGCAGAGACCATCCGCCACCAGGCGGGAGACCAGTTCAGGATCATCCACGGCATTGAGTCCGTGATCGATACGGTCCAGTTTGAGCGTGTCGACTGACTGCCACAGGTGTTTGACGGAATCGCGCACATCAACGTCGTGGTGGCCGGTCAGGTAATAGCCTCGCTCCCGGGCAAGGGTATAGGCTGCCGCAAACTTCAGCGGCGGGTTGCCGTACTCGGGGCCTGAATCCATACCGAGCCCTAAGATGCGTTGTCGGTAAGGCTCAGCCTGCTCCAGCATTGCCAATGCACTTTCCAGGCTGCGCTCCCGGTTGATACACATAATCAGGTTAATCCTGATACCAAACTTTTCGGCCGCGTCCACTCGTGCCTGGTCGATGCCCTCGAACAGATCGGCAAATGCTATTCCCCGCGATGTGTGCGCCTGGGGATCAAAGAATATATCGGCATAAACGATTCCGTTGTCAGCCAGCCGGCCGGCCAGGGTGAACGTGGCGTCGTAGAAGTCCTGCCGGGTTTGCAGGACATTTTGCAGCTTGAAATGGTGTTCCAGGAAGCCCATCAGCCCGGGTGGCCGGTCGGCGAGTGATTGCTGGATTTCCTCGACACTGCTAAACCAGGAGAGGTCATTGCGATGGCTAATCTTGACGACCGTCTCGGCATCCACAGACCCTTCGAGGTGCAGGTGAAGCTCTGCCTTGGGCATACGCTCCAGGTACGACTGCATGGAATCGGCCTGGGCGACCGGCATGCCAAGCAGGAACAAGAGCACAAAAATCATCGGCGGAAACGAAAAAACAGAATTGGGGTGCGCTCGAGATAAGCGGCGTAGTCAGGATGATCACCCCAGCGACGACGGGCTCTCGCCTCGAGCAAGGGCACGCCACTTACGCGGGTGAGCAACAGGTACACGAAGAGCGGCGACACCAGCGTGACAAGCTGCCAACCGCTGAGTGCCGGGGCCACGGCGATGGAGATACCGAGCCACAACAGGATTTCACCCACGTAATTGGGATGCCGAGAGTAGCGCCACAGGCCATGCTGAATAAATTGTCCCTGGTTGCGGGTGTCGCGTCTGAAGCGACGCTTTTGTTCGTCCGCCACGACTTCAATCAAGAATCCGAATAGCCATATCGCCGCCCCCAGGTAGAACCAGGCATTCGGTTGCATATCGCCGGCACTGGTCAACGCGGCCAGGGCGGCGCCCAGGGTGATCGACACCCACAGGCCCTGCAGTGTCCAGGTCATGAGAAAGCGCAGGAAATCCGGCTTGATACGATCGAAGCGGCCGTCGCTACCATCGCGCAGTATTCGCAGAAACAGGAATGAGCCGAGCCGCAATGCCCAAACCACCACCATCGCCGCGATACATAAGCGCACGATCCCGCCCTGACCAGCCAGTAACAGGCCGGAAATCGTGACGGTAATATACGTGAGGCTGCCCGTCAGGTCGTAGCAACGCTCGGTCTGGAACAGGAAAGCCGGGATAAAGACCAGCCACTGCACGACGAATGCCAGGGCCACCAGTTGCGCGAACAGGGGGGCATCACCCCGGTAAAGTCCGCCCTGGCTGCCAGCCCAGGCCAGGCCCGCCGCCAGAAGCAGGGAAACAAGGATGCCGGTTACAGAAATAACGTGGCGCTGCTTACTCATGCTGTGCATGGTAGACAACTTGGCATTCAATGACGAGACGGCTGCGCCCGATGGTTGTCATGGACTTTGTTACGTGTAAGCCATACTCTCGATACTCTTCACAGCGCCACAGGAGTTTCACGATGGGTATCGAGACAGTCGTGACTGAATCCGGTCAGTTCATGTATGACAATTTTCACTTCGCCGAGGCGACCAGGAGCAATGGTTTCCTGTTTTGCTCAGGAATTATAGGTACCGACGAAAAAGGCAAGGTACCGGAAGACATCAGGCAGGAATTCCACAACGCCTGGAGTAGTGTCGGACGCCTGTTGGAGGCCTGCGGTATCGGGTTCGGGGACATCGTGGAAACGACCACCTACCATGTCGGCTTGCAAGCCAACATCGCCGACTTCATGGCAGTGCGAGATGAGTTTCTCTCAGAGCCCTGGCCGGCCTGGACGGCGATCGGCATCACAGAGCTGGCAGTGCCAGGGGCCCATGTCGAGATTCGTGTGACCGCCAGGTTAAGCGACCAATAAGCACAGATCCGGGTCTTTCCGTTCTGCAACACAGATGATGTCCTTGATCGCCTCTTCTACAATAGGCGACAAGAATAATACTCAGGAGGTCTTCAATCATGTCCGGTGGATACGCACAGAGCGGTGACGCCAAAGGCACGCTCCTTGGACACCCCAAGGGATTGTATGTGCTGTTCTTCGCTGAGATGTGGGAGCGGTTTTCCTACTACGGGATGCGGGCGCTGCTGATCTTCTACCTGGTCCAGCACTGGCTGTTCTCCGATGCTGAAGCCAGTGTCATCTACGGTGCTTACACAGCACTGGTCTACATAACACCCGTGATCGGCGGCTATATTGCCGACCGCTATCTGGGTCAGCGCAAGGCTGTCTTGTTTGGAGCGGTGCTACTGACAATTGGCCACGGCCTGATGGCCTTCGAGGGTGACGGGGGTCAGTCTGACCCTACCATCACCATCTTCTGGCTGGCGCTGGCCTTCATTATCGTCGGTTCCGGATTTCTCAAGGCCAATATCTCTGTAATTGTCGGCCAGCTCTATACGCGCACAGACATGCGCCGCGACGGCGCGTACACCATCTTTTACATGGGCATCAATCTCGGCGCGGCGCTGGGCGCAATCATCGCCGGATACCTTGGCCAGACCTACGGTTGGGCCTACGGGTTTGGCGCGGCCGGGATCGGCATGTTGTTCGGCCTGCTGGTTTTCATGTGGGGCAAACCCTACCTGTTGGGCCGGGGCGAACCGACGGATCCCGAGCTGTTGGAGCAACCCGTTGCAGGTATCAAGCTGGAATGGCTACTCTATCTCATCGGCCTCGGGCTGGTGGGCGCCTGCTGGTTCATGGTGCAGAACCAGTCCCTGGTGGGTACACTGCTGGGCCTGTTTGGCGGCGCGCTGATCCTGTATGTCGTCTACCACTCGGTGACCGCACTGGAGCCGGAGGATCGTGACCGGATTTTTGCCGCCATCTTCCTGATGGTGTGTTCCATCCTGTTCTGGGCGCTTTTCGAGCAGACCGGCTCTTCCCTCAACCTGTTCACCGACCGTTACGTGGACCGGGTTATCCTGGGCATTGATGTACCGGCCGCAGTTTTCCAGTCCATCAACGCCATCTATATCGTACTGTTGGCTCCAGTGTTCGCCTTCATCTGGACCTGGCTGGCAAGGCACAAGCTCGAACCCTCCGCTCCGGCCAAGTTTGCCCTGGGGCTATTCCAACTGGGCCTGGGTTTCCTGGTACTGGTTGCGGGTGCCGCGATGGGCGACCTCACACCGGTCCTGTTCATCTTCCTGATCTACCTGCTGCACACGACCGGCGAGTTGTGCCTGTCTCCGGTAGGTTTGAGCGCCATGAATCGCCTCTCACCCAGGCACATGGCCTCGCTGATAATGGGCACCTGGTTCTTCGCCACCTCAGCGGGCAATTTCACCGCCGGCCTGATAGCCGCGGCGACCGGCGCTGACAGCGCCAGCGGTGAGGCGGCCAGCAAGCAGGCCGTAATCGACGTGTACAGCACCGTGGGCTGGGTTGCTATCGGTGTCAGTGTGGGCGTGATGCTGCTGTCGCCGCTGGTGAACAAACTGATGCACCTGGAGACCCTCAAGGACGAAACTGTCGATCATGACCTTCTGGGCGAGAGTGAAGTGGGCGAAGCGGCGGCGGCCGGCATACACCCTGCTACACGCGACTAGAATTCCGGGGACGGACGCACACAGACAGGCTACAACCGCCGCGGCAGCAAAGACAGAATGCTATAGTGTGAACCATGGACCCTAGCAGCGGAAATAAACCACCGGGTGTACCGGTCGTGAATTTTGTTGCCTGCCTGCTCCTGTTGGCACTGGCTGGCTGTAGTAGCGAGGAGCAAGCTGGATCGGACCAGGCACCTGGCTTCGTCAGTGGTTCCTCTGAGCTGCGCATAGAAGTGACGCTGGCACCGACACTGAATCAGGACATCAATATCCTCTCGGCGGAGGCACAGGTGCCCGGGCGCGTGAACCCGAGGGAAGTCTCGCTGGTGTTGGAAAACCGGGGCCAGTCCACGCGTAAGCTACTGGTGTCCGGCCAGTGGCAGACCGACGGGGGCCAGGGCCGCGGTGGCATGAACCAGGTAATGGACATTGAACCGGGTGCAACCGGCAATTTCAATGCCGGGACGCGATCCGGACTGGCCTCGCGCTTTGTGGTTACCGTGGAACCCAGCGAGATGACCGAGGAGCAATTACAGGACGCAGCGCTGGTAGCTGCCGCCAATAGCGGTGTCCCGGGCCACGGCGTCGCCTATACCCCCACTCCCACCCTCGCAGAAATTCCCGCCTGGACACCGCGGGGTGTCGCCAACGGAGAGGCGTTCCGGGCGCAGACTGTGATGATCATGCCGCTGGAAAGCGGCTGGAAAATGGAGATACACGACCGCGAGGTGGACCCATTAAAGGGCGTCGCCATGACCCGGTCAGTTTATCCCGACGTGCAGACACTTTATATCAACCTGCCGGCCGAGCCCTACAAGGGTGCCGTGTTCGAACGGGAGATGGCCTACGGTGGCGGCCACTTCCAGATCAAGTCACCATCCGGCTCGGGCACCACAAGCTGGAATACGTCGACTGCCTGGGTTATCGAATTCACAGACTGGCAAGTTCGCCCCTGGCAGGAAGGTGGCGACACATTTCAGCAGGCCGGCACTGCTTCTGGCCGGATCTATATCTGCTACCAGGGCTCGCCCGAGAACATCCGCAGCTCATTCGTAGCCGGTGAGTTCAAGAATACGCCCGTCATGTACTACGGCGCACCCCCCTGACCCGTCCTATAATTAGGCACGACAATTCTCCCTGACATCTGGAATCCGCGATGACCAACCCACTTCGTTTAATCATCATCAGTTTATTGCTCGGTGCTTCGCCCAGTATTGCCGAAGAAAACTCCAGCGGCATGACCATGGGAAACGGTGAATCCAACTGGATTCAACTGGATGGCGCGACGCGGAAAGGCGCCACCTTTACCTTCACCCAAGTCCAAATCGATGGTAACGGCTGGCTGGTCATGCACCCCTTTGAGAACGGCAAGCCAAAGGGCGAAGTGTATGTTGGAGCGAGTTATATCACCGACGGTGATAACCGGAACGTGGAAATCACGGTCGACAATGAGCCCCAGCCCGGAGACCTGTTTATCGTCATGCTGCACAGGGACGTGGACGAGGATCAACAATTTGATTTCGTGTTCGTCGGGGATACCGGCCACGTCGAAGACCGCGCGGTATTCGAAGGCTCTCGCATGATCGGCCATGCCTACCCGGCACCCTGAGACGCGCAATAAATGATTATTGACGCCTGGGCTCAGCACCCGACCCTGCGCCACTCGCAGGACCCGATTTTCGACTCCCTGCGCCGTTGGACCAGGACCGAGGCACCGACAGAGGAACTGCCGGTCTCGCTGACGCTGGCCATGATGGACGAAGGGGGTATTTCCAAGAGCCTGATCAGTGCGTGGCAGGCACCGGGCAAGGATTTGATCAGTAATGACGAGGTAGCCGCCTTTGTTGCGGAGGCACCTGATCGCCTGGTCGGTGTGGGCTCCGTCGACATTTCGAAACCGATGGCAGCCGTTCGGGAAATCCATCGCTGTGCCGAGGAACTCGGATTCAAGGCCATTCGCGTGTTGCCCTGGCTTTGCGAGTTGCCACCCACGGACAGGCGCTTCTACCCGGTGTACGTCGCCTGCTGCGAAGTAGGACTGCCCTTCTGTACCCAGATCGGACACACCGGTCCACTCATGCCCTCGGAAGTCGGGCGGCCCATCTACCTCGACCAGGTAGCCCTGGATTTCCCGGAACTGACCATCGTCGGCGGCCACATCGGTTACCCCTGGACGGAAGAAGCTGTTGCCATGGCAACCAAGCATGAGAATGTCTATATCGATACGTCTGCCTATACGGTTCGCCGTTACCCGGAAGAACTGTTGCGCTTCCTGCGCGGCCACGGTCGCCACAAGGTGCTGTTCGGTACCAACTACCCGATGATTATGCCCGCTGCGGCACTGAAGGGACTCGAAGAACTGGGGCTTGAAGAGGCGACCCAGGAGGCATTCCTGTCCGGGAATGCGCAGAGGGTATTCAGGCTGTAAGCGCCTGCAAAGACAGTGCCTCTTGACATGTCGGCCCACAGCCTAGAGCCTGTCGCCTGTTATGCAAAACTGGTGACGCGGAGGTACAGAAATTGGCAAGAGAAGGAGAGCTCACTTACTTCTCCCGGATCGGGGAAGACGGCCGCCAGCACGCCATCAGGAAGCCGTTCACCGATCCTGAGTGCCCGGAAACCTTTGCCGATCTCTCTTTCTGCTTCAGCAAGCTGCCGCGGCCTCCTGCGAGAATCCTGGAGTGCGGCTGCGGTACCGGTTGGCTCAGTTACTTTCTCGCCAAACGGGGTTACAGTGTCACCGGTCAGGATGTGTCAGAGGAGGCACTGGAACTCGCCCGTAGCAACCCTCCATTTGCAGAGACCGGCGATGTGGAGTTTATTTGCTCAGACTTCGAAGGCCTCGATCTCGATAACGAGTACGACGCCGTAATCTTTTACTCCTCCCTGCACCATGCAGAGGACGAACTGGGTGCGATTCGCTCTGCCTACAAGGCTCTCAAGCCCGGCGGCGTATTGCTGACCATCGAACCCGGCAAGGGTCACGAGGAAAATTCCCAACACGTTATCGAGGAATACGACGTGGGCGACCGCGATATGCCGCCAAGCCTGCAGATTCGGCGGGGCAAGAAAGTGGGTTTCTCGGAATTCGAAATCTTCGTACACCCGGTGCACATCTACAAAATGTTCTATGGCAGCGGGCCGGAAAAGCCGCTCAAGAAACTCCTGTGGCGTATCCCCGGCGTAAGAATCCTGGCGCTGGCGCTGCTCTCAGCCTGGTACAAGCGCAACAACGGCGCCGTCCTGATGAGGAAGTAAGGTGGCAATCAAGGTCATCCAGTGGTCCAGTGGCAATGTTGGCAAGTCCGTGATCCGCAGCATCGCCAGGCGAGAGGACCTGGAACTTGCGGGCCTGTGGGTCAACTCTGCGGACAAATCAGGCAAGGACGCGGGAGAGATTTGCGGTATGGAGCCAATGGGCGTTGCCGCAAGCAACGACGTGGACGCCATCCTTGCCGTCGACGCTGACGTGGTAATCCACACGCCACTGCCGTCTCTGGTGTACGGCGACGATCCCGACACGGATGTGAAGAACTTCTGCCGCCTGCTCGCCTCCGGTAAGAACGTCATCACCACCGTAGGCTATATGTATCCGAAGACCTATGGCCCCGAGCTGGTTGAACAGCTGGAGACCGCCTGCCGGGAAGGTAACAGCAGCTTCCACTCGACCGGCCTCAACCCGGGCTGGTTGGGAGACCTGCTACCGCTGACTATGAGCGCACTCTCCGCCCGTATAGACCAGGTCTACGTGCGCGAGATCACCAATTTCGAGTTCTATCCATCACCGGAGATCATGTTCGGCATGATGGGCTTCGGTAAGACGGAAGCGGAATTCGAGCAAGGCATCGAACGTTACAAGTTCTGGCTGACCAACCTGTTCCGGGAAAACATCCAGTTGATTGCCGACGGGCTGGGTGTTGAGCTGGACGAAATTACCGACCAGACGGAGCGTGCCTACGCGCCTGCAGACCTTCAGACCGCTGCAGGCACGGTTGGCGAAGGTACCGTTGCCGGCCAGCACTGGGAGTGGGCCGGCATCAGGGACGGCAAGAAGCTTATCGTCCATGAAACCGTCTGGCGTATGCACCACACTGTCGCACCGGAATGGCCGGACGGCGATCACTCGGTCACGATCGAGGGTAAGCCGCGTATGCAAATCGACTTCGATGCCGGCTGGATCGACAACGGCCTGCTCGCCACCGGCATGCACGCGCTAAACGCTGTTCCCTATGTTGTCGACGCAGACCCGGGGATAAAAACTTTTCTTGATCTGCCCTGGATGATTGGTCGCGGTACGGTGCAGGCGTAACTGTTCAGGGCTGATACCAGATAGGCGAGCTGTAGACGCGCTCCTGGGTAACCATCGGCGTACCCTCGGCCGGCGTGACCTTGAAATAGGCCGCATCGTAAGCGGACCAGCGCGGCGTGGGTATTTCAATCACCCGCACATAGTAGAAAGCACGACGTTTGGGATCGAAATCCGGGTCCGTCCACACCGTACCGAGGCTGACGGCGCCTACCGTATTATTGTAGCTCGCAGTCTCGAGATTGACGGTGGATTGCACCGGTGCAGCCTTGCCGGTGTCAGGATCGACCGGGCGACCGGTCGGCAGGGCAACATCGTAAACCCGCTCCCGGGCTGAGCCATCCGCATCGAGCCAACCCTTTACGATCTGGATCCTGTCAAGATTCGCGCCCTCGGGGTCCTTGAGTGCATGCACCAGGAAAGCCGGTGCACCCGGTCCGCCCCCGGCGCTGAGAACGCTCCCCATGGGAACACCTTTCTCATAACCGATATCTGCCAGGTTCGGCGCGGTGGCGTCGGCAGCCTGGAAATCCCAGCCGCCGAAAAAGCGCAGCGCGATGCGCGGCCCGGTGGTCGCGTAGACTTCCCTGCGCTCGAGCGCATCAAACAGTGCCTCGCGGGTATTGTCCTCTGCCCATATCGCCGCATAGCCCGAAGCCGCCAGTTTCCAGTTGAGCCAGAGCGAGCCACCCATCTGGTTCGCGCTGCGCTCCGGACTGGGCTCGGAATCCCTGAATTTACCCCAGAAATTATTGTCGTCGGCGGTAGCCAGCGCGGTGTGCGAATCGGTGCTGCCGATCATGCCGAACTGGAAGGGGTTGGCACCCAGGTTTTTGTCCAGCTCCAGGCCCAGCTTCAGGGCGGAACGGGCGTATTCATGCCGCAACATGGCATTTTGTTTGGCTACACTGCGGCCGATATTGTCCTCATCCCAGGTTTCGAAATCGGCGAACTCGTCATCCGGCGACAGGAACGGGTGAGCCTCCCCGTCCCCCTTGACCTGGGTGACTTCGTAGATGGGCTCCCAGCGACGCCTGGCCTCGGCGTAACTTTTGTCGAGCGGCTCTCCCGACAAGGTATCGAGCGCAAACATCAGGCCATTGGACACGTTGCCGTTGTGCGGAATCGACATGACCTGGCCGCCGGTGGACTCCTCGTAGCGTGCCAGGGCCTGCCACAAGTCTTCGGGGTCGCGGCTGTCCAGGGCCGAAAACGGTGCCGCCCGGGTCGCTTTCTCCGCGTTGTCCCGGTACAGAACTACCCGGTGCAGGTTGTTGCCGTCAACCATCGCAGTCCATTCGTAACCGACGAAGGCGGTGAACAGTCCCGGCCGGTTATGCTGCTCCGCGGCGGCGGCTGCCTCCTGCCAGATCGTCCTGCGGAACGCCTCGGAAAGCTCCTGCTCATACTCCGGGTCCTGCAGGCGGGATACCCACTCGCCCACGACGGCACCGAGGTTGCCTGTGTCATCGAGCAATCCACGCCAGCGCGAGCCGAGTTCGGTCGCCAGGAAAGCCGGGTCATTGTTGACCAGCCGGGGAAATACGCCGAGGAACTCCGCGTGATCGGCCACCAGCAGGAAATCCAGGGGCCGGCTCAGCCTCGCATCCAGTCCGCCACTGGCACGCACGCGTTGACCCCGGGCAAACTGGTAGGCCTCCTCGGCACTGAGCCGCGTATTCCCGAATGCGAAGGCATCCGGCGAAAGATTGCTGTGTACATGGAGATCGCCCCAGTAGAGGCGGGTGTTAGCGTCGGCGTTGAGCGATGGAGAGTATTCCTGTGCCGCAAGTGGAGCTGCAACCAGAACCAGCAGAAGTGCAAGTCGATTCATAAAGGGGCTCCAAATCAGGTTTCGGGCACTGCCGGGCATCGGGCCAGGCGCTGACGCTGTGCTTTAGCTGGCGATCACCACTGTCTTTCCAAAATTCCTGCCGGCAAACATGTCACTGAATGCGACGCCGCACTGGTCGATACCGGTATATTTCGTCTCGTAACTGATCAATTCACCGCTTGCGATCCAGGCCGACAACTGGGCCCGGGCCTCCGGGTAGCGCTCCACTTGAGTGTGGGTGAGAAAACCCTGCAGCGTTGCGCACTGGGTCACCAGCTGGAACAAATTTCTCGGTCCCTGGCCCTCGCCCTCCTTTGCATAATCAGCAACGGCCCCACAAAACGGGATACGGGCACCAGTCGCAATCTGGTCCAGCACGACTTCGAGCAAGGGCCCGCCGACATTATCGAAATACACGTGGATGCCATCGGGGCAGGCCTCACGCAATCGATCCGGGAGATCAGCGGCCCGGTAGTTGATCGCCGCATCGTAGCCCAGTTCCGCAACCAGGCGAGCGCATTTCTCGTCACTACCGGCAAAGCCCACCGCTCTTGCACCCTTGATCTTCGCAATCTGGCCGACTACCGAGCCCACTGCCCCACCCGCAGCCGAGACCAGCACGGTCTCGCCTGGTTGTGGTTTACCGATATCGGTCATACCGAAATAGGCGGACATACCGGTATCACCCAATATGCCCAGGTGATAACTGAGCGGATGGGTCGTGGTGTCTTCAATCACTACCAGCCAGTCGCTGTCATCGACCAGGGAGTACTCTTCCCAGGCCAGCCGGGCCATCACGTGATCCCCCGTCCTGATGGAGGGGTTTTTGGATTCGATAACCTCACCAAGCGTGAGGCCCATGACCGGTTTGCCGAGTTCCATGGCGGGCAGGACCTCGTCGCCGCTGCCCTCATCCATCCAGTTGCGGAAACCCGCATCGAGAGAGACGCAGAGATTGCGCACCAGGGCCTGGCCCTCCGCCAGCTCGGCGACTTCGCTCTCTACCACTTCGAAGTCGGTGGCCTGTGGTTTGCCGACTGGCCGACTCGCCAGAGTTACCTGTACGTTTTTCATACGCGATCACCACCCTCCCCAGGAAAAAAAACGGCGCGGGCAATTGCTTGACCACGCCGATTCATTTTTCAGACCTTTAAACAAGCAGGCCTGGTTGATTAGAAGGAGGCCGCGAACTCCACGCCGTAGGTCTCGCCCTCATTCCAGTTACCCCAGCTGGTAAGGCCCGGAATCCGCACCACCACGCGCTCACGCTCGTCGGTGATATTGCGGCCATAGGCCGATACACGGTAGCGGCCGTCACCCCAGATGTAGTTGAGGGTTACATCCAGGTTGTCGATGGAATCCAGGCTGCCCAGCGGATCGTTGTTGGCGATAACCTCGATCTCATCGCGCCAGCGGTAGGAGGCGAAAGCGACAAAGTCGCCGGGACCAACCGGTATGGTGTAGGTGGTGTTGATACCGATGGTATTCTCCGGCGTGTTGCGCGGATCCAGGTCGGAGTTATCCGTGACTTCGCCGTCACCGTTGATGTCAGCAAAGAAGTCGTCGTACTCCGCATCCAGATAGCCGTAGGAGGCGCGGATGTTCCAGGCCTCGGTAGCCTGGAACTGCACTTCCAGTTCGGCACCGAAAATTTCCAGGGTCGAGGCGTTCCGCACCACGGTGGCCACGTTGCTGAGGCTGATGGGGATCAACACTTCTTCCTGCTTGTCATCATAGTCGTTGTAGAAGACCGTCGGGTTGAAGATCAGGCGCCCGTCCATCCAGGTACTCTTCATCCCCAGCTCCCAGTTGGTGACATACTCGGGCTCGTAAGTGGGGTCAACATCGAAGTTGGCCTGGCGGCCGAAGAAGCCACCGCTCTTGAAACCCTCGGACCAGGAGGCGAATACCATGATGTCGTCGTTGTACTGGTAACGAACGCCGACCTTGGGAGACCACTCGTCCCAGTCGTCGTCGAAGAAGGTCATGTTCAGCGGCGGCGGATCATTCGGCTCATTGTAAAAGCCATTTCCGTCGGCACCCTTGAAGTCCTTCTCCTCGTAGGTGTAACGGAAGCCGGCGGTCAGTGTCCACTGCTCGTTGAAGTTCCAGTCAGCGGAGGCGAACGCGGCGTAGGATTCCGTGTCCTGGTTCTGGCCGTTGTAATTTACGGTATTAGGCGTGAAGCCAGCACCACCTGGTACACCGGGGACAATAGCCCCGATCAGGTCCAGCGCGTAGTGCAGCTCGTGCACCTTCCAGCGCTGCTCGTAGCCAACATCCCAGTAATAGGCGCCGGCAACGAACTCGATGGTGTCGGAAAACTGCGAAGTAATGCGCAGCTCCTGGCTGGTCTGGTCCCAGTCGTTGAAGTAATCAAAGTACAGCAGGTTTGACGGAGAGCCATCGAACTCGATGCGGTACTCCTCGTCCATTTCCCGCCGGCCCGTGATAGAGGTCAGCAGCACGGGACCCAGGTCCCAGTTCATGGTGAGGATATAGGTATCGTACTCACTGTCGTTCGTATTCCGGTCGTTGGTGGAGTTGTTGTCCTCGTCACTGTCAGGGTCGGAAGTTTCACAGCCCTGGACCCAGAGCACATTGTCGAGGATACAGTTCAGGTCATCCGGTTGGTTGACATTGTGGTAGGCGCCGGTGTCGGTTTTGTCCTCGTTGTGCTCATAGTGGAACTTCATGTCGAAGTTATCGGTGGGCACCCACTTGGCCGCGAAACCGTAGGTGGTCTTGTCGTCACCCAGGGCATCGTCATTGATGGTTTTGTTCTCGATCCAGCCATCGCTGTTAATCGAGGCGGCGAACAACTTGACGCCAAACTCGTCCGAGGTGCCGGGCAAATTGAGCACGCCCTTGAAGTCTTCCCGGCCGTCCTGCCCAACGGTGACGATGGCATTACCGCCCCACTCCCTGGTGACATCGCCGCGGATGATATTGAGCACACCCCCCGTGGTGTTCTTTCCGAACAGCGTGCCCTGGGGGCCACGCAGCACCTCGATACGCTGGGTATCGAAATTCTGTAACAGGCTGCCACTGGAGGTACCGAGATACAGGCCATCCATGATTACCCCGATGGAGGGGTCCAGGGTCTTGTCAGTCTCCTGGTAGGACACGCCACGGATACTGATGGAAGCACCGCCCGGGATACCCGTGGTATTCCTGATGTAGACATTGGGCGTGAAGGATTGAATGTCCTCCAGGCGCCGCAGGCTGGCTTCTTTCAGTTCCTTGCCGATCGACGTCACCGAGACTGGGACATCCTGTATCGATTCCTCCCGTTTCCGGGCGGTTACGATGACTTCCTCGAGGACCAGTCTGGCATCGTTCTGGGCCACAGCGACGGGACTGGTTGCGGCACCTATCATCAGTGCCGCGGCAATTGCAGTAAGGTTCAGGTGTGCGGGCACCGGATTCGGTGCTGGGCTACGTTGCTTCATCGAAATTCGCCTCTTATTTTATATGTATCAGCTCAAAAGCATTTCTCACAGCATGAGCAGAACGGGTATGAACCACTTGCGAGAACAGCTCCTCTACCGATAGTAGCGCGGAGTTTCCGCCAATTCCAGATAAAAAACAGTACAGTTTGCTTTTTTGCCTGTAGCTTCTATGATGGGGCAACCCCGGGGGAGGTACAGACCTGAACTCAAAGGCAGGAGAAGCACCATGAGCGAAGCACTGGCTGAGCAAGCGCCCTTTTGGCTGAAAGACAATTTTGCCCCGGTTTTCGAAGAGGTCACAGCGACGGACCTTACCGTCAGTGGCGAAATACCGAAGGCCCTGAACGGACGCCTGCTGCGCAATGGCGCCAACCCCCAGACCGGCTGGTCGGATCACTGGTTCCTCGGCAACGGCATGCTGCACGGCGTGGAAATCCGCGATGGCCAGGCCAACTGGTACCGCAATCGCTATATCAAAACGCCCCTCTACCTGAATCCCGAAGCCAACGTGATGGAATCGCTGACCGACATGAACATGTCTACGGCGAACACCCACATCGTCCACCACGCCGGCAAGATCATGGCCCTGGAGGAAGGCCACTGGCCCTTCGTCGTCAACGATGAGCTGGAAACCATCGGGCCCAATAACTACGGCGGCAAGCTCGAAGGGGCCATGACCGCTCACCCGAAGACCTGCGCCAAAACCGGTGAAATGCTGGCCTTCTGCTACAGCATGATGCCCCCCTTCCTCACCTACTACCGCATCTCTCCCGAGGGCGAACTGTTGCAGGTGGAACCGATCACTGTACCCGGCGCCACCATGGTTCACGATTTCAACATCACCGAGAACTACGTGGTGTTCATGGACCTGCCGGCCCTGTGGAAACTGGAGGGCCTGGAGGCCAACGGCATACCGATCATTTGGGACGAGAGCTATGGCGCCCGCCTCGGGGTAATGCCCCGCAATGGCTCCGATAAGGACGTGACCTGGTACGAGATCAACCCCTGCTATGTCTTCCACCCGATGAATGCCTATGAAGACGGCAACACCATCCTGCTGGACGTGGCGCGAATGGATGATGCCATGAGGCCGGATTCCTACTCGCCGCCGATGATGTACCGCTGGGTCATCGACCTGGACGCGGGCACCGTCTCGGAAACCCAGCTCGATGACCGCATCGTCGATTTCGTGCGGGTTTGCGATACGAAGGTTGGCCAGAAAAACCGCTATGGTTACGGCGCGGCCTTTTATACGGACCTGCCGATCGCCGAAGGCTTCATGAAGTACGACCTGGAGGCCGGCAACTCCCAGTATCACGACCTGCAGGGCGGCCAGGGCAGCGAGCCGGTGTTCGTCAAGGACCCGGAGGGCAGCGCTGAAGACGATGGCTGGGTGCTGAGTTATGTGCACCGGCCGGACATCAACAAAGGGGAAGTGGTCATCATCGATTCCCGCGACTTCGAGGGCGGGCCGATTGCCCGCATCCACTTGCCCGTTCGAGTACCCGCCGGTTTTCACGGCAACTGGGTACCTGACGGTTATTGATAAGGACATCCAGCCATGAAATTCGGTCTCGCCTTTGCCAGCAGCGTTGCAATCGACTCCAGTGCGGCGCTGGAAATGTGTACCACCGCGGAAAAGGTCGGCTTTGAATCCGTCTGGGGCGGTGAACATGTCATCATTCCCACGGGCATCGAATCCGCTTACCCCTACACCCCCGACGGCAAGATACCGGTGGAACCCGATGCGCCGATCCCGGACCCGCTGATCTGGCTGGCCTATGTGGCCGCCGCTGCACCGACGCTGCGCCTGGGCACCTGCATTCTCATTCTGCCCCAGCGCAATCCGCTGATCCTGGCCAAGGAGTTGGCAACCCTGGATACGCTCAGCGGCGGCCGTGTGGAGCTCGGAATCGGCATTGGCTGGATGCGTGAGGAATTCGACGCCCTGGGCGTGCCCTGGGAAGCCCGGGGCACCCGCAACGATGAGTACGTGGAAGCCATGCGCCTGCTGTGGTCCGGTCCCGAGGTGGAATTTCACGGCCGATTCGTGGACTTCGACGTGGTGACCTGCTCGCCGCGCCCGCCGAACGGGTCAATCCCCATTATTGTCGGCGGTGACACCGACAAAGCCATCGGCCGCGCCGCACGCCTGGCCAACGGCTACTTCCCGGGCTCTACCGACCCGGAAAAGCTGGCCAGCCTGATCGCAAGCCTCAGGGAAGCTGCTGAGGCCAATGGGCGCAATCCCGACGAGATCGAAATCAGTGCGATATTTACCGAATTCGGCGACCCGCTGAAGAGTGTCGAGCAAATGGCCGAGCTGGGTGTCGATCGCCTAATGGTGCCGGCCTTTTTCTTCGCCGGCGACGAGGGTATCGACCGACTCGCCGAGTTCGGCGAAACAGTAAAGGGCTAAGACCTCATCCCCACAACTGTCGTCCCTGGTCAAGCTGGGGATGACGGTGCCTGCCGGGTCGCGATCAGGCAACCGATTACAATCAATGCAGTTCCCACCAGGGTAGTCACGGTGACTGTTTCCTGGAACACCAGCCAGCCAAGAATCGCCGCCCAGATAAACGCCGTGTACTCCACAGGAATCAGTATCCTCGCCTCCGCCCGGGCATAAGCCCAGGACAAGGTGAGCAAGGAGACAAAACCCAGTAGCGCGGCAGACAGGAGCTGGGGCACCTGGCTTACCGGCGGCAGCTCCGCCCAGAATGGCGCAAACAGCAGGTAGAGGCTGGCCACGGTCGTGTTCTGGAAGAATGCGATCTCGAAAGGCTTGGCGATAATCGCCTGTTGCCGCTGCAGGATCAGGTTGTAGGCATACAGCACCGCCGATAACAATATCGCCGCGATTCCCTGCCAGACTTTCTCGTCGTAATCACCGCCAAGCTTGCCGCCCACGATTACCAGGGCGCCGGAAAATCCCACCACAGAGGCAAACACCGCAATCGAGCCAATTTTCTCATGCAATATAACCGCCGCCAGGTAGAGTGCGATCAGCGGTGCGATAAAGGACAGGGCAATGGCCTCGGCGATAGGCACGTAGGCCAGGCCCCAGAAGAACAGGAAGGCCATGATGGCGGTGACCAGCCCCCGCCAAAGGTGCAATCGCAGGGTGGCGCGCGGGGGCCAGGGTGAACGCCGCCAGAAAAAGAACATCCCCGACAACAGGGTCGCGGCCAGGAAGGGAACGGTGGGATCTCGTGCGGGAGGATTCATGATGCCCGCTACTGTAGCACCGAAGCAGATAGTCGCCGAGCCCGGGACTGGGCTAGTATTAGGCAACAGGACACCAGGCCGTGCAGTCTATGAAAAAGAAGAAACAGCCCGTCAATGATGGTGTGACCCGGCGCGATTTCCTGAACGGGACCCAGGTCGCCATCGGCGCCTCCCTGCTCAGCCCCTGGACCGATTTGTTTGGCGCCGAGGTGGCGGGGACAGCCCTGGGGTCGGACTACTATCCGCCGGCTAAAACCGGCCTGAGAGGCAGTCACGACGGCGCCTGGGAAACCATGCACGCCCGGGTTTCCGGTAAGTCCTGGCCTGCCGGCCCGCCGGAAGAGAACTATGACCTGGTGGTAGTCGGAGGCGGCATCAGCGGGCTGGCCGCCGCCTGGTTCTACCGCCGGGAAAATCCCGACGCGCGCATCCTGATCCTGGACAACCACGACGATTTCGGGGGCCACGCCAAACGCAACGAGTTCCAGGTCAACGGCAAAACGCGCATCGCCTATGGGGGCACCGAAACCATCGACACCCCCTCCTCCTACAAGAAAGTATCGCGCCAGCTACTGGCAGATATCGGGATCGACCTGCAGCGCTTTTATGAGTACTACGACCAGGAGCTCTACGACTCCATGGGACTGAGCTATGCCATTGCCTACGACAGCGCGACCTACGGCCAGCGCAAACTGGTACGCGGCTATGGCAGCACCCCCTGGACAGAGTTTGCGGCACAGGCACCGATGAAGGACAAGGCGCGAGCCGACCTGGTAAGGGCCTTCACCGCCGATGTGGACTACCTGGCCGGCATGAGCCGCCAGCAAAAGATCGACCTGCTCAGCCGCACCAGCTATCGCAGTTACCTGAAGGACTACGTCAAAGTCGATGAACAGGTACTGGAGATGTACCAGCGCTGGGGTATGAGCTACTGGTGCGTCGGTATGGACGAGGTCCCGGCAATCTATATTCTCGAGTACGGCGATGGCGGAGACTTACCCGGGCTGGGTAAAACCCTGGTGCGAGACGGTGGGCGTGGCTCGGAGCCCTATATTTTCCATTTTCCCGACGGCAATGCATCAGTCGCTCGCCTGCTGGTACGCCAACTGATCCCTTCGGCACTGCCTGGCAACACCATGGAAGACAGCGTGACCGCCCGCCTCGACTACAGCCAGCTGGACCGCGCCGGCGCGGCGGCACGGATCAGGCTCAACTCTACGGTGGTCAACGCAGCACACACCGGCGACCAGAAGGCGGTGGATATTACCTACGTACACGGCGGTCGCGCCCACACCGTTCGCACCGGCCGCTGCATCATGGCCTGCTATAACAGCGCCATCCCCTATATCTGCGACGGCATGCCCGAGAAACAACGCCAGGGGCTGGCCTACAACGTAAAAGTGCCGCTGGTCTACACCAAGGTGATGGTGCCCCACTGGCGCTGGTTTGCAGACCTCGACACCCGCTTCGTCTTTTACACCAATGATTTCTACAAACAGGTGGAGCTGGACTACCCCGTGTCGATCGGCGACTACCGCTTCAACTCGTCTCCGGATGAACCCATGGCCCTGCACATGTGCCACGTACCCTACTTCGATGACATCCAGGGTCCTGCCCAGTGGCGGGCCGGGCGCCGGCAGCTGCTGGAAACCTCCTTTGCCGATTTCGAATTTCACGTGCGCGACCAACTGGACCAGGCGCTGGCCGGGGCAGGATTTGATGCGGAGCGGGATATCACCGGCATTACTGTCAACCGCTGGGCCCATGGCTACAGCTATAGCCCGGACCTGCTGTGGGAACCGGAGTACGCCTCTGAAATGGACAAGCCCTGGGTACAGGGCCGCCAGCCCTTCGGCAGGATCACCATCGCCAACTCGGATGCCGGAGCAGCCTCAAATACCAACTCGGCAATTGCCGAGGCTTATCGAGCAGTGCAGGAAAGCCTGTAATTAGCCGGCAATACCCAGCAGGTCGTCGCGCTGCCCCGTCAAGACCTCCCCGCAATAGCCAAAGTCCACAGGAATGTTGGCGCCGCTGACAAAGCTCGCCAGCTTGCTGTTTAGCAGGACCAGGGGCTCGCCCATGTCAGCACCGGTGGCGTAGCGCCCGTTGGCGGGCAGAAACAGGTCAACAGCCTCGTCGGGTATCTGGCCCTCTCCCTTTAATATTTCCATGAATCCACTGTCGGTGGGTGAGGGTGCAATGCAATTGATGCGAACCCCCCTCTTTGCAAGCTCCGCCGCCCTGCTCATGGTATAGACGATAATGCACTGCTTGGAGAGGCCATAGCCGTCTGCGGCTCTACCCGGGTTGGCGTCAATCCATTGCCGGGCCGTCGACAGGGAATTGTCCAGGGCCAGTAACTCATTCACGGTATCCAGGTTCGACTTCCACCCCATCCCCGCCGTCGAGGCGATGGAGGCGATACCGCCGCCCTCTGTAATCCTGGGCAGCAGCGCTTCGGTGAGATAGCGCAGGCCACTGAAGTTGATCAGGACGGTATCGACCGCCGAGAACGGCGGCGACGGAACGCCGGCACAATTGAACAGGGCATGGATCTCATCCGGGAGTTGCGCCACTGCATCATCCAGGCTTGCCTGGTCCTTCATATCGACCCGGATGCTTTTGGCAACAGCGACAGCAACCGGCGCAATATCGAGGGCGTAGACCTCAGCGCCGAGCTCCACCAGCAGTTGCGCCGCTGCCGCGCCCATGCCGGACGCCGCGCCCGTGATGACTACATTCTTGTTCTTGTATCCCAGCAGGTCGTTCATGAGTGTTTCCTTGCTTCGTTTTGCACCAGGGCGCGGGTGTGCCAGGCAAGACTCATCGCCCGATGGCGATAGTCTTGGTTTCAAGGTATTCCTCGAAACCTTCCGGGCCCATCTCACGGCCTATGCCGCTCTGTTTATAGCCGCCAAAGGGGCAATCTGCTGCGTAGAAATTGCCGCCGTTGACATTGATGGTGCCGGTACGAATCCGTCGCGCGACGCGCAGGGCGCGTTCCTCGTCCGCGGACCAGACACCGCCAGACAGGCCGAAATCGGAGTCATTGGCTATGCGAATGGCTTCTTCTTCATCCCCGTAGGCGATTACAACCAACACCGGCCCGAAAATCTCCTCGCGGGCGATGGTCATATCATTGCTCACACCCACGAACACGGTGGGTTCCACGTAATAACCCTTTTCCAGTTGCTCCGGCCTGCCACCGCCCAGTAACAGGCGCGCACCTTCGGCCTTGCCCTTCTCGATGTATTCCAGCACACGGTCCCGTTGCCGGGCGTTCACCAGGGGCCCCATGATCTGGCCCTCTCCCTGCGGGTCACCGTACTGGATAAAGCCGAAATAGGTTTTCAGCAGCTCTTCCACTTCTGCCTGGCGGTCTTTGGGGATCAGCAGACGGGTATTGATGGCACAACCCTGGCCCGCGTGAAAACACACGGCCAGAGCTGTCAGCAGCGAAGCCCCGAGGTCAGCATCATCGAGAATGATATTGGCCGACTTGCCACCCAGTTCCAGGAACACCTTTTTCACCGTCTGTGCCGCAGCGGCCATGATCGCCTTGCCCGTCCGGGTGGAGCCGGTAAAGGAGACCATGTCCACCCTGGGGTCGTTGACCAGTTGTTCGCCCAGAGCCCGGGGGTGCTGGGCCGTGATGACATTGAATACGCCGGCCGGGATATCGGTTTCTTCTTTCACGATACGACCGAGCAGGGTGGCGGACCAGGGAGTATCGGGCGCTGCCTTCAAGACTACCGTGCAGCCCGCCGCAAGCGCCGGGATGCACTTGGCCAGGTTGATCTGCAGGGGCACATTCCAGGGCGTAATCGCCGCCACCACGCCAATGGCCTCTTTTTCCACCAGACGCTCGGTCTTCTGACCCAGGGGCTCGGCAATGCCTATATTCCGGCTCCACTCAAAATCGGGCAGCGCGTCGAGGGTGTACTGGATAAAGCCGATCGGCACATCACACTGTGGTCCGCCCTCCCCGCAAATCGCCAATGGCGCACCGGTCTCGGCAGCAATCATCTCGCGAAGTTCATCGACATGTTTCAGCAGTCCCGCGTGCAGCTGGGTCAGGCAGCGATGCCGGAACGCATGGTCGGTGGACCAGTCGCTCTCATCGAAGGCCATGCGGGCGGCATCGATGGCTGCATCCATATCGGCCACCCCGGCATCCGCGACCTCGCCCATCACCTCTTCGGTGGCCGGGTTGATATTGGGATAGGTGGCACCGCTGGCGGCATTTACCAGTTCACCGTTGATAAACAAGCGGGACTCGGGGTTCATAGCAATCTCTTCGTATTAGAACTTGTTGATAAACATGTCATAGACACGGGGCTGCAGCTGGGCGGTAAACGGCAGCTCTACCCCTGACTGGCGGGCGCAGGCCAGCGCACATTCCAGGTCTTTCTCCCCGAGCTTGCCGAAGGGGCCAAACATGGCGGCCATGTCTTCCTCACTACAGCTTGCCGCCATGGCATTGCGGCCGCTGATGAAGGAGTGCATCTGCTCGCTGACCACACCATTGGTTTTTCCCACCTCGCGCAGGAGATCCAGGGGGATGCCGCTGGCTTCCGCCAGTCGCGCCGCTTCCGACATGGCCTGGAACTGCAGATAGGTCACCAGGTTGTTGCACAACTTGAGCACCATGCCCGCACCGAGCTCTCCGGCGTGAATCACCGCATCGGCAGAGGTCATGAATACGGGCCGGGCGCGCTCGACGGTCTCCTCGTCGCCGCCCACCATGTACACCAGGGTGCCCGCCTCAGCCCCCTGCGCCCCGCCTGAGATACCCGCATCGATGAGCTTGATGCCCGCTGCCTCGCCGTCGGCGGCCCACTTGAGGATCTCGTCACGGCTGACCGTGGAGTGAATGGCGACAATCGTGTCCGCTTCGGCATGTGCGAAGATCCCCTCCTCGCCGTAGATCAGGCTCTCAACCTGTTCGCCGTCCCGAACGCAGATGCCGATATGGGCACAATCCCGGGCCAGCGCTGCCACACTGCTGCAGGCC
>Ga0056115_1000042_pt1 | contig 69798 bp, 72 predicted proteins | sample WorMetOlspDAHAB1_FD_77007 | JGI IMG/M metagenome (GOLD analysis project Ga0056115, IMG submission 77007) | Marine gutless worms symbiont microbial communities from Max Planck institute for Marine Microbiology, Germany - Olavius sp. DAHAB.1 ...
GCTTGCGCTCGTGCTTGAGCAGTGACTTGGCCACCGACCAGCCCTGGTTGAGTTCTCCGATCAGGTTGTCTTTGGGTACCTTCACGTTGTCGAAGAAGGTCTGGCAGAACTCCGATTCACCGGAAATCAGGCCGATGGGAGAGGTGCTCACACCCTCGCTCTCCATATCGATCAGCAGGAAGCTGATACCCTCCTGCTTCTTGGCTGCAGGATCGGTGCGCACCAGGCAGAAAATCCAGTCGCATTCGTCGGCCTTGGTGGTCCAGATCTTGGAGCCGTTGACCAGGAAGTGATCGCCCATGTCCTCGGCCTTGCACTGCAGACTGGCCAGGTCGGAACCGGAGCCCGGTTCGCTGTAGCCCTGGCACCAGCGCGATTCGCCGCGCACGATACTGGTGATGTGTTGCAACTTCTGTTCGTGGGTGCCGTACTCGAGGATGGCGGGCCCCAGCATCCAGATGCCGATGCTGAAAATCGGTGAGCGGGCGTTGATGCTCTTCATCTCTTCCTTGAGCACCTTGCACTCCGCTTCACTCAAACCGCCGCCACCGTACTCGGTGGGCCACTCGGGCGCGGTCCAGCCCTTGTCGCGCATGCGCTCGAACCAGATGCGGGCGTCCTCGCTGGCGAAACTCGCGTTGCGGCCACCCCAGTACTGCTCGCCGGGATTGACCGGCTCGCGCATTGATTCCGGACAGTTCTCCGCCAGCCAGGTGCGTACCTCGCCGCGGAAGTGATCGAGAGAATCCATTACCATACCTTGAAGACTTCTACGTGTTATACAGCTTATCGCCCGGACGGGCGTTCTCAATGGTAAAAAACGCCATAGATACTATCATTTCGGGTCACCGTACCGTTGGTCTGTGGTACAGCTTTTTGTACTTTGCACAGGACCCTGAAACGACTGGTTGACGCTCGCGGTCCGCACCTGCAAGCTACTGTTTTTTAAGTAAAAAATTGGAGTGTGTCCATGCAACGATTTGAGGATAAAGTTGCCCTGGTCACCGGTGCCGGCAGCGGGATCGGCCGCGCCAGCGCCGAGAGGCTCGCCGCTGAGGGTGCGAAGGTGTTCTGTGTCGACCTCAATGCCGACGCCCTGGAGGAATTGGCCGAAAGTCTCCGCGCCGGCGGCGCCGAGGCCGTGGCCTGGCCCTGCGATGTCAGCGATGAAATCGCCGTGAACGAGGCGGTCGCCGCCTGCGTCAATGCCTTTGGCAGCATCTATACCCTGGTGCATATGGCGGGTCTGCTGCGTTTCGAACGAACCCATGAGACCGATGCCGCCAGCTGGCAGCAGATTATCGATATCAATCTCACCGGCACCTTTTACCTGTGCAAGGCGGTGTTGCCGCATCTCATCGAGAGCGGTGGCAATATCGTCAATGCTGCCTCCACCGCGGCCCTGGCCGGGCTGCACTGGGGCGCCGCCTATTCCGCCAGCAAGGGTGGCGTGCTGGCGATGACCCGTTCGATTGCGGTGGAGTATGCCGACCAGGGGGTGCGTGCCAACTGTGTCTGTCCCGGCGACATCAAGACCAATATGACTGTCGATATCACCATGCCCGATGCGCCTAGCCACGAGCAGATCGTGCGCATCAGCTCCCTGGGTGGGCCCAAGGGCCCCGAGGTTGTCGCCGGCGTCATTGCCATGCTGGCCTCCGAAGATGGCGCCCATATCACCGGTGAGGATGTTCGTATCGATGGGGGTACGTTATCCTAGGGCGTTGCTCACCACCGGTGTAAACACTGAATGTTCAAACCAAGTTACAGCGAGCTGGCCACGCGGCTGGCGACGCAGGATTCCGGCGCCTGGGAGGTCCATGACCGGGCGCTGGAGATGGAGCGTGCGGGAGAGGACGTCATCCTGCTCTGCGTTGGCGATCCGGATTTTCGCACCCCGGAACCCATCATCGACAATGCCGTCAGCTACCTGCGGGTAGGCCGTACCCACTATTCGCCGACGCTTGGGGAAATCAAGCTGCGCCGGGCCGTGGCCGACCTGGAGACCCAGACCTCGCCGCATCCCGGCAGCGTCGATGAGGTGGCGATTTTCCCTGGCGCCACCAATGCCCTGCACGCGGTGATGAGCTGCCTGTTAAACCCGGGTGACGAGGTGGTCATCCCGGAGCCCATGTACGTCGGCTACCCGCAGATCATGTCTGCCCTGGATGCGCGGATGGTCACCGTCCCGCTGGGTGTTGAAGGCAATTTCGCCCTGCAACTCGACGCCATTACCGCGGCTGTGACTGACAAGACCCGGGTGGTGTTTATCAATACGCCGGGAAATCCCAGCGGCAGCATTATCAGCGGCAAAACCCTCGGCGAACTGGCAGCCTGGTGTCGCGAGCGCAATATCTGGCTGGTGTGCGACGAGGTCTATTCGATGTTCACCTATGATGGCCGCCACCTGTCACTGCGCGCCAGTGCCGAACACCTGGACAACGTGGTGATGATCGATGGCCTGTCGAAATCCCATGCCATGAGTGGTTGGCGCATCGGCTGGGCAATCGCACCCCCCGAACTGGTGCAGAAGCTGGGCAATTTCGCCGGCGCCACGCTGTTCGGATGCCCGCAGTTTATCCAGGACGCCAGTGCCTTTGCGCTGGAAAACGACCAGGCCTACGTGGAGCAGATGCGGCAGGAATACCTGGAACGTCGCGACCTGGTACTGAAGCGCCTGGAGAAGCTGGACGGCCTGCACTGCCACAAGCCGCGGGCGGGGATGTTTATCATGTGTGATGTTGGCGGCACCGGCATGAATGGACGTGAATTTGCCAGCCAGCTGCTGGATGCAGAACTCGTGTCTGTGGTGCCCGGGGATGCCTTCGGGTCCAGTGCGGCCAACTGTGTACGCATCGGCCTGGCGCAACCGCAGCATGTCCTGAAAAAAGCCTGTAAGCGCATTAAGCGCTTTATTGAGGCTCTGCCAGCGTAAGCCGGTACTCCCGTTCTTCGCCGTTGAGTTCCGTGACGATGAGTATTTCGTCGCCGGGTTTCTTCTGCTCCATGAAGCTCAGGTAGTCGTCGCTGCTCTCGATGACCTGGTTGTCGATGCGCACAATGATATCGCCGAGCACAATCTCCCCACGGTAGTTCTTCCAGGCCCCGCTCATGCCGGCTGCGGATGCCGGCAGTCCGGGGAACACACGCACGATCGGTACCCCCTCGATGCGGTAGCGGCGTGCCCACTCATCACTGGCCAGCTCGATGCCGATCACCGGCCGGTACAGGCGGCCGAAGCTGATCAGCTGTGGCACCACTTCCTTGACGGTATTGACCGGGATGGCAAAGCCGATGCCGGCGCTGCCCCCGGAGGGGCTGTAAATGGCGGTATTGACGCCCACCAGCTGACCCAGCGAGTTGAGCAGGGGGCCACCGGAGTTGCCCGGGTTGATGGCGGCATCGGTTTGGATGACGTTGCGGATGATGCGCCGGTTAGGCGCTTCCATTTCCCGGCCGAGGGCGCTGACCACACCGGTAGTCAATGTTGTGTCGAGACCAAAGGGATTGCCGATGGCCAGTACCTTACGGCCGATCTCCAGCTCGGTGGAATCTCCGACGGGTAGCGGGAACAGTACCGACTCCGGCGCTTCGATACGCAATACCGCCAGGTCCTTTTCAGGCGCTACACCAATGACCTGGGCTTCCCACTGGGTCTGGTCGTGCAGTTCGATCAGCAGCCGGTTGGCGCCGCGGATAACGTGGAAGTTAGTGACCACCAGTCCGTTCTTGTCCCAGACGAAACCGCTGCCACTGCCCTGGGGCACTTCGCGTACATTGCGGCTGAAGAAGCTGCGCTGCAGGGCCGTGCTGCGCACATGCACCACCGCCGGGCTGGCCTTCTGGTAGATCTCGGTGCTGTTGGCTTCGTCTTCGGTCTTGAAGCTCAGGTAGTCGGGTTCTGCCGTTGCGCTTGCCGGCAACAACAGCAGAGCGAGGGCAAGCAGTTTTCGCAGCATCTACTCGACAAAGCGCTCCGTGAAGGCGTTGATACGTGCGGCATTGGCGCCGAGGTCGCCGCGGCCAACCCGTGACACCGAGCGCAGGTCGACTTCGCTACCATCGCGCAGCTCACGCACGCGGATAACAATGTCATCGACAAAGCCGAACCAGAAGGAGGTATAGGTGGCCTCGATGATGCCGTTGGTGGGGTCGCTGTTATAGATTTCCCAGTCCAGGGATTCCGCGACCTCGGAAGCGCGCTCAAAGGCCTCCGCGGCTGTCAGATCCGAGACGATGGTGCCCAGGTCAGGGTAGTGCTGTAACTGGATGACGATGACATCGGGTTTGATATCAAGGGGGTTGTGGTCGTCATCGCGCACCATGGGCGCGGCATCGAAGACCGGTGGATCGTCGGTATCGGTAGTGATGTCATGAATCGCCGGGTAATCTCCGGCGGAACCCAGAACCACCAGGATCAGTGCGACCGGTGGTATTGCCGGCAGCGTACCGACCAGCGCCAGTTTACGGTGGTGGCGGTAGCGTGGCAGGAGGCTGGCGATGACCAGCACAATGATCATCAACAGTGACAGCAGACAGCTCAGGGCAAACACCGGCAGGCCAATGCTGAAGTGCAGGCCGAGCCGTACTGCCAGAACCGAGAGCGGCACCAACACCAGGCACAGTATCGCTAACCGGGTGCACCATTTGATGAGGCGGGACGTTCCGTGTGGATTATTCATTGCCAAGCCATTTTTCATTTTTGTGATCCGGATAGGATACCGTGGGTGACAGCTTTTGCCAGCTTTTTGACCGCTGCCGCAATTGTGATACCCGCGCCGCAATGCTTTACTGCGCAACTCGAAAAAACGGTACTTCCGTGGAGGTTATTATGGATCGCGTAAAGGGCAAGGTGGCAATCGTCACCGGCGCAGCGAGTGGTATGGGGCGGGCGGATGCCATGCTGCTGGCGGAGGAGGGCGCACAGGTCGTGCTTACCGACCTCAATGAAGCAGACGGGCAGGCAGCCGCTGACAGTATCGGCGACAACGCCCTGTTCATCCGCCACGATGTCACCAGCGAAGACAACTGGGTTGCGGTGGTGGAAAAGACCCTTGAGCACTTCGGTCGCCTCGATATACTCGTCAACAACGCGGGTATGATGGCCATGGGCAGCGTGGTGGATACGGATCTCGATACTTATCGCAAAACACATGCGGTGAACAGCGAAGGTGTCTTTCTTGGCTGCAAGCACGCCATCCCCGCCATGGAGCAATCCGGCGGAGGTTCGATCATCAATATGTCCTCGGTTGCGGCTCTGCACGGTATGTCTTTCGTCGCCGCTTACAGCGCCAGCAAGGGTGCCGTGGCCGGCCTCAGCAAGAGCGTGGCGTTGTACTGCCGTGAGCAGAAAAACGGCATACGCTGTAACACCATCCACCCGGACGGGGTAAAAACGCCAATGGTGGTCAAGGTTGCTACCGGCAGGGATACTGCCACCCAGGAGGAAATCGATGCCATCGGCGCCGCGGTGCCGATGTGTGAACCGGAGGAAATTGCGGCAATGGTGCTGTACCTGGCCTCGGATGAATCCCGTTTCGTCAACGGCGCGCAGATGGTAATCGACAACGCGGCTACTATTACGCCGCCCACGCCCACGGTCTGATATGGAAAAGATTCTCTACTCGGTCTGGAAATCCGACAGCGACAGCGGTGATGAGTTTCGCGATAGTTTGCTGGAGCAACTCGGCCCTGAGCTGCTCGGGCTTGGCGTTCGCGGTTTGCGCATCTCTGTAGTCGACAGCGAGGTCGAGCCGGCCAGTAGCCTGCGCCAGGAAAATCTCGGTGCCGCAATGGATGCGATGATATCTGTGTGGCTGGATAGCTCGGTGTACCGCGAGGCCATCGAGGCGGCGATTGCGGCCCGGGTCGAGCGCATGGACGGTTACCTGGTGACGGAGTCGGAACCCCTGTGCAGCGATACGCCGGAAGGTGAGCGTACCCCGGGTATGGCCCAGGTGGTTTTCCTGCAGCGACCGGAACGGCTCTCCGAAGCAGAGTGGATCGAGATCTGGCACGGCAGCCACACCCAGGTGGCAATCGATACCCAGTCGACCTTCGGCTATCGGCAGAATGTAGTGGCGCGTACTGTCACTGACGGCGCGGCACACATTGATGCGATCATCGAAGAGAACTTCCCGGCCGAGGCCATGAGTTCACAGCACGCCTTTTACGCGGCGGATTCCGAAGAAGACTACCAGGCCCGGCTCAACGCGATGATCGAGAGCTGCGCGCGCTTTATCGACTTCGACAAAATCAATGTCTGTCCGACCAGCGAGTACCTGCTGAAAGCGGTTTAGCCCCTCAGTGCGGCAATCCGCTCCGCCAGGGGTGGGTGGGAGCTGAACAGGCGCGCAGCACCATCCTTGAGCTGTTCACTGATACCAAAAGCGGTGAGTTCGCCCGGCAGATCCTGGGGCAGGCCCTGTTCTGCCTGCAAGCGTTCCAGCGCACCGATCATGGCGGCATTGCCCGCAAGACTGGCACCCGCCGCGTCGGCGCGGTATTCACGCCAGCGAGAGAACCACATGACAATCATGCTGGCCAGGATGCTGAGAATGACCTGTGCGATGATGGTAGTCACCCAGTAGCCGATACCCAGACCGCGTTCATTTTTGAAGATGACCCGGTCCACGGTCATGCCGATGATCCTGGCAAAGAACAGGACGAAGGTATTCACCACGCCCTGGATCAGGGTCAGGGTCACCATGTCACCGTTGGCGACGTGACCGATTTCGTGGGCCAGGACCGCGCGAACTTCCTCGCGGTTGAAGCGCTGCATCAGGCCGGCACTCACGGCCACCAGCGCATTGTTGCGATTCCAGCCGGTGGCAAAGGCGTTGGAGGCCTGGCTGGGGAACACGCCCACCTCGGGCATGCCGATTCCCGCATCGTCGGCCAGTTCTTTCACCGTGCTCAGCAGCCACTGCTCGTCGGCGTTCATCGGCTGTTCGATGACCTGGGTGCCGGTGCCACGCTTGGCCATCCATTTCGACATGAACAGGGAGATCAGCGAGCCGCTGAAGCCAAACACCGCACAAAACACCAGCAGGGCGGTGAGATTGAAGTCGACACCATTGGCGGCCATGATCGAGTCAAAGCCGATCAGACTCAGTACCACGCTCGCTACCAGCAAGATGGCGAAGTTGGTGGCTATAAAGAGCAGTATGCGCATGTCAGTTACCCGCTGTGTAGGGAGTCAGTATCTTCTGCAGATATTGGGACTTCCGAGGCGTTTTCAAGTTCCCCGGGCTCGCTCGATTCCGTCTCCTCCGGCTCAGGCGCGGGCTTGAGATCGTCTGGATCCTCCAGCAGGTGCTCACTGGGATCTACTGTGGGAATACCCTTGTCATTGGCGGTCACTGCCAGAACTTCGCCACGCAGGTCGATGTCGCGGGCGCCCAGCTCTACCAGCAGGTTGATCCCCTCATCTTCGTGCTTGCACACCATGACCCGCTTGGCCTTGGTCCCGTCGACCCAGCGCTTTTTCTTACCCCAGTACTGGCCCAGTTGATTACGTACGACAAACACTTCACTCATGATGGATCTGCTTAACTCCTGTAGCGGTGGGTATGGAAGCTCGGGATTCTAACGGCATCACTCAAGTCCCGCCAGTATCAGCCCAGCAACAGGTCCTTGGCCTGGTTGAGCTTGGCGGCAAGGTAGTCATTGCCGCCGCGGTCGGGGTGCAGTTTCTGCATCAGTCGGCGGTGTGAGGCGATAATCGCTTCCTCGTCGGCATCTTCTTCGAGCCCGAGCACGGCCAGCGCTTCAGACCGGCTCATGCTGCCGCCGTGGTCCGGGGGCGGCGTGGGTTCGCCCTGCCAGCTGTCGCCGAAACGCTTTTGCATATAACTTTCCAGCAGGCGCGCGGAATCCACGTCCCGGGACTGGCACCAGGCCAGCAGGGATTCGAGTTGCTCACGGTCGAGTTCGTCGAGCTGGCGGCCCTTGTATTCGCCATCGAGCACCTCGCCGCTGAGGTCGCCGGTGGCGTGATCGAGGATCATTCTCAGCAGGCTGGTTTCCACCTGTGAGTTGCCCGGCCCCGCACCCGCGGCGGAGCTGCGCTGGCCCTGCAACCATTGCAATACCGGGAACAGCCGGATGAGGACAGGCAGCAGCCGACCCGCACCGACCAGCAGGGCAGTGATTGCCGCACCCAGCCAGTGCATTCTTCCAGTGAGCGTGGCGATCACAACGACCACAACCAGCACGCCCACGCCAACCTTGATATAGGCGGACTTGCGCTTGTTTGCCGGCAAGGCATTTATCTGCCGATAAATAATCCAGCCAGCCAGGCCTATCGCAAGCAGCAGTATCAGGCGCGCCAAGGGGAAATCCTTATTTCAGTTGCTCCAGCAGCAGTTTAACGCCAGAGCTTGTGCCGGCGCCATATTCGAGCATGCCCTCGCGGCCGGCCGCCGCGTAACGGGCGACCGCGCCCAGAAGCTCCGCCAGTTCGCGGGCACTGCCCTGGTCGAAATGTGCCCAGGCGCCACCGCTGAGGCGTGCCATCTGGCGAAAGCACTGCTCCACCGCCGGGTCGCCGCCTTCCTGGAACATGAACAGCGGCAGCCCCTTGAGCCCAAGCTCGCCGGCTTTGCCGATCAGCAGGTCGGGATTTTCCTCGCAGGCATCGCCGATAAACACCATGGCTTTAACCGCCTGTTTGCTGTGCTCTTTCAGGGCGTGATTCAAGAGGCGCTCAATCTGGGTGTAACCGCCCAGGCACTGCACATGGCTCATCTGCCGGAGCAGGGCATGCTCGTCGACCAGCCAGTCGGTGGCACGCAGTTCGTTGAAGCCGCGGTAGTAGGCCAGCTGTACGGAGAGTCCGCCCAGGTTCTGGGTGGCCAGGAACATTTCGCCCTGGAGTTTGCAGGCGCGGTCCCAGGTGGGCTGGCGGCTGGCGGTGGCATCGATGGCGAACAACAGCCTGGCACCGGACTCGGCCCGCCGAGCCAGGGTATTGCTGCGGGTCAGGAATTTATCAATTTCGCCGGAAGATGACCGGCGCTGCGGAGGTTTGGCCAATCAGTTCTTGCGGGTCAGTTTGCCCAGTTGCTCAAGTTCGCTCAGGTAGTGCCGGCGTTGCGCCAGTTCGCGGATAGCTGCGCGCAGCTCATCCGGGTTACTGCGCTCATCGTCGGCGCTAACCATTTCCCACAGCTTGCGGCTGCAGTATTCGTGCATGTTAAAAGTCTGTACTTCGGTCATCCCTATATTCTCTTTTGTGTTGCTGCTTCGTTCTATGCTTCCAGCATAGTCGCGTTCTTTGACACTTGTATGACAGTGTAGTTCAGATTTGCCTACCAGGGAAAGGGTGGAGTGCCAGTAAATACGGGGCCTGTGAGGGTGACCGGGGCGCCGGGTTTCCACGCCGGGAGCTCGAAACTGGCCTCGCGCAGTATTTCGCTGCCATCGGCGCCGGCTTCCTCGAGGGGCGCTTGTACCGTGACCAGCTGTACCCGGCAGGCCTTCTCATCGAAGCTGGCCAGGCCGTAGCCATTGCTGTTGGTATCCAGGTAGGCCAGCCCGGGGTTGGTGTCGTTGGGTGCCAGCCAGTCCGAAACGGTTCGCAATCCCGTCTTTTCGAAGGCGAGTGTGGCCAGCACACCGTGGGTGAAACACATGTTCCAGACCTCCACCGGCTCGCTGTCGATTTCGGTGGCCACCAGTTGCATGAATTCGCTGTTGTCCTTGCCGGCGCTGTAGAGCACGTTGTCGTAGTGCGGCGTGGAACTGATGCCGGTGACATTGAAATCCACCGCGACTGCCGGGCTGTCAGGGTCCCGCAAATTCGTGACCAGGGTACCCGCTCCTTGCATATGGTGATCGCCAGACAGGGATACCAGTCCGCCGATCTTTGCGGTTTCCACCCAGGACATGAGTTCCCGGTATTCCCCCGGGTAGCCGGGCCAGGCGTCCTCCGAGAGAATGCCGTCGTGCAGGTCGGCCAGTGGCAGCGAGCCGAGGTCGAGGTTGGTGGGCAGGATCGGCAGGCTGTTGCCCCAGAGTTTCCAGGTGGCATTCGAGGCGGCAAGCTCTTGCTTGAACCAGCGCTTTTGGGTTTCGCCCATCATGGTGCCGGGCTCCCGATCCCGGGCGGTATTCGGCAGGGTGCCATCACCGAAGGGGAGCAATTCAGGCGGGTTGCCATCGTTGTAAGCCTTGCCGCCATCGTAGATGTCGACCAGCTCGATGGCGTCCAGCGGCATCCCCAGTTGATCGGACAGGCCATGGGGTAGCGGTGGGGCGCTGCGGTAAGAGCGCAGGTCGGTCAGCAGCAGGTCGGCGTGTTTGCCCCAGCGCAGGGTCCGGTAAATACTGAAATCTTCATCCGGCTCGGGAACCAGTGCCGGTATGTATTCGAACCAGGCCTGTATCGCGTCGCGGTGGCGGTCCGGTTCCGCCAGCGGTTCATCGCCGTAGGTGCTGAAATGCCGGAAGCCGTCATTGCTGAACTCGTGATCGTCCCAGGTACAGATAAAGGGCCAGCGCGCCCGTGCCGCCTGCAGGTGCGGGTCGGCCAGGTAGGATTTATACAGGTGCCTGTAATCGGCGAGCGTGTGTGCCCAGACCCGGTCCCCGTCGGTGGCGCCGTCGGGAAAGGCTGGCAGTGTTCGCGCGAAACGCTGGCCGCGGGCAGCGCGGTTGGAATAGCGCTCGTAGATGAAATCCCCCAGGTGCAACACGAACTGGATCTGGTCGTCGGTGTCTTTGCGCAGGTCCTCGTGGATCATGCGGGCCCAGGCCCCGTAGAAACCCTGCTCGTAGTTCTGGCAGCTGGCGAAGGCCAGCCTCACCGGGTGATCCGCTGACGGGTCCGGCGCGGTCATGGTGCGACCGGTGCGTGAGGTGCCGCCGTCTGCCGCCAGGAAGCGGTAGTAATAAATGCGACCGGAGTCGAGATTGTCAATCAGCACGCGCACGGTGTAGTCCTGGGCGGCCCTGGCCTGTACCGACTCCTCTACGACGACCGATTCAAAATCTTCGCTGGTACTGAGCTGGACCACTAGGCCCAGATCGCCGGATTTGGGCGATTGTGCGCGTGTCCATAGCAACACGGTATCGGGCTGTGGGTCGGCCGATGCGACGCCATGCGGGAACTTCACATTCCCTGCTGTGTCTATTTGAGCGCTGCCGGCAGCAACCGCTGCGGGCACGGGGAGCCCGGCTGTCAGGTAAACAGTGCCGGCGATACGCAGGAAATTGCGGCGGTCGAGGTCCATCCCGCTAAAGCTAGCGTATTTAGTGCAAGGGGTATAGTGTATTGCCCGCTGTATACCAGAGGATGACTGCCATGGGACTGTTCGACATTCGCAAGAAACACCTGATGCCCTCTGCTGACACGGCGTTGCCGGGTCGCGAGGAAGCCATGCCTGTGCCCGCCACACATTTCGTGAACGGCAATCCCCTCAAGCCGCCTTTCCCCGAGGGTATGCAGCAGGCGGTGTTCGGCATGGGCTGTTTCTGGGGCGTGGAGCGCATGTTCTGGCAACTGGACGGCGTATTTACCACGGCGGTCGGTTACGGGGCAGGCATCACGCCCAACCCGACTTACCAGGAAGTCTGTAGCGGCCAGACCGGTCACAATGAGGTAGTGCTGGTGGTGTTCGATCCCGCGGTGATCGATTACGAGGCCCTGCTGAAAGTATTCTGGGAGGGGCACGACCCCACCCAGGGTATGCGCCAGGGGAATGATATGGGTACCCAGTACCGCTCTGGCATCTATACCTTCAGCGATGAGCAGGCAGGTGCAGCGCAAGACTCGAAAGCGGCCTTTCAGCCGGTTTTGAGTGAGGCCGGCTACGGCGAGATCACCACCGAGATTTTACCGGCGGGCGAGTTCTACTACGCCGAGGACTACCACCAGCAGTACCTGGCCAAGAATCCCGGCGGTTACTGTGGCCTAGGCGGCACCGGCGTCAGCTGTCCGGTCGGACTCGTCGAGGCCTAACCCCGTCTCGATAGCCGGGTCGTAATCTTCTTCCAGGAAATCGTCTTCCTCGGTCGGTTCCTGCTCTTCCAGGGTTTCCATCAGGTTGATGGCGACGGCGACAAAATCCGAGTCGGTGATGATGCCCACCAGGGCCTCACCGCGAACCACTGGCAGGCAGCCAATCTTGTGCTTCTGCAGGTAGAGGGCGGCACCGCGCAGGCTGGCGTTCTCGTCGATGGTATTGACCGACACCGACATGATGGTGGACACCTCGATGTGGGCTTCCTCGACGCTGGTGTCCTCAGGCGTGGCCACCAGGCTTGAGTCCGCGGCAGCCAGCACGTCTCGTTGCGACACCAGGCCGACAAGCCGGTCGCCGTCGGTGACGATCGGGATGTGTCTGATATGGTGTTCCGCCATGAGGCGGCGGGCATCTGCCACACTGGCGTCCGGTGCCAGGGTGAATAAGTCTGTATTCATGACTTCGGCAATAGTGAACATATGAGCCTCCGAATTCTTTCCGATACAGTTAGTCTAATTGTAGTACCCGGCGGGCTTCTTGACCCGGGTCAAGACACTGTCTTTTACCCGTTTTGCGGACCCGTTCACATTCGCTTGCCCGCGGCCACCGGCCGGCGGTATGCTGAAACAGCCTGAATATTCTAATAAGTCAAAAAGAGGTAGTGACAATGGCCCATCCCCTTGCAGCCCGGTCGCTGATGGCCGCGGCAATTGCCGGCGCGTGTATCCCTTTTGTTCCCCAGGCCGTGAGCGCCCAGGAAAATATTCTCGAAGAAGTGATTGTGACTGCCCGGAGGCGGGAGGAAAGTCTGCAGGAAACCCCGGTGGCGGTGACTGCACTCGGTGCCACGGCCCTGCGCGAGGCGGGCATCCGCAATCTCGCCGATCTCAACGAGATTGCACCTAACATCGAGGTTCAGGCCGGTAACGGCAACGCGGGAGTCGCCAACATCTATATTCGCGGTATCGGGCAGCGCAACACCGGGCCTAACCTGGACTCCGGTGTGGGTATCTACATCGATGATGTCTATATATCCCGCGCCGATGGGGCGCTTTTCGATATCAATGACATCCAGTCGGTACAGGTGCTGCGCGGACCCCAGGGGACGCTGTTTGGAAAAAATACGACCGGCGGCGCGCTGGTGTTTACCACCAACCGACCCACCGAGGAGTTTGAGGGCTCGATCGAAATGCGCGTCGGTAACTACGACCGATTCGATTCCTCCCTGGTGCTCAACGTACCGTTTAGTGATTCATTCCTGAGCCGCCTCTCGGTGACGACCACCGAGCGCGACGGCTACATCGACAACCATTTCGACGGTGAGGAATACATCGATGAGGACCGCATCAACGCCATCGGGCAATTGCGCTGGCTGGCAAGCGAGGACCTCACCCTCGACCTGAACGTGAACTATGCCGATACGGACCAGACAGCGCGACCGCAGAAATGCGTACCGGTACCCGGCGTGGTGGGCTGGCAGGCCGTGTTGTTCGACACCATCCAGGTGGTGCCCTCGACCGGCAGGACCTATGACGACTTCTGCCAGGACGCGGCGGACATCGGCGATGAGCGCGACGTGATCTCCGACCTGGGCGGCAACTACGAGGCGGAGAACAAGGGTGTTTCCTTCACCGCCGAGTGGGACATCAGCGACGACCTGTCGTTGAAGAGTATTACCGCTTGGCGCAATACCGATGCGGCCCAGGACGACGAGCTGGACCATACCGCGATCCCCTGGCTGCACCGTACGCAAACCGTGCACCCGGACAGTACCAACCGGGAAACCGACCAGTACAGCCAGGAGTTCCAGCTGACCGGCAGCGCCTTCGATGACCGCATGCAGTATGTGTCGGGGGTGTACTGGTTTTCGGAGACCACCGACGATAACCGGGCAGTAAATTTCCTCGGGCCCTTTGACCCGGGTATCGGCGGGCTGTTCATGTTGAACTCGACCTCCAGCCTGCTGGAGGCGGAGAACGATGCCTGGGCGGTGTTCACCCAGGTGGAGTGGGCTTACAGCGACAACTGGCGCTCCACAGTCGGGGTTCGTTACACCGATGAGGACCGGGAACTGGAGAAAACCCGCTTCGTGATCGACCCACCGACCCTGGATGCCAATGGCGGCTTTGTCATCCCCGTGTTCAGCGGCGCCTGGGCGGTTGATCGCTCGGTATTCGAATATAACCCCGCATTTGGATTCAATCCCCTGGATAAGGAGAAGAACGACGTCGGCGACGATGACACCACTTTCATGGCCAGTGTGCAGTACCTGATCGACCAGTCAGGCTGGGTGGATACCGGCACGGTCTACCTGACCTTCAGCCAGGGCTTCCGCTCCGGTGGAATCTCGGAAGATGACCTGTCGGTGTTCGACCCGGAAACCGTCGACAATTACGAATTCGGCTTCAAGCTCGACATGCTGGACCGCCGCCTGCGGGTCAACGGTGCGGTGTTTTATTCCGAGTATGACGATCGCCAGTTAACCACCCTGGTGATCAACCCGCTGACCAACTCACCCGAGGGTGCCACGATCAACGCCGAGGAGAGCACCATCGCCGGCGTGGAACTGGAGACCATCTGGCTTGCTACAGACAACCTGGAACTGACCTTTAATGCCACCTTCAACGACGGTGACATCGACGAGTACGAGGATGTGCAGATTTCTGTGCTCGAACCGGGACAGCCCGCTGATCCGGAGTGTGAGTTTACCGACCTGAGCCTGGTGCAGCTCCAGACCTGCCCCAATGACCGCTCGGACGAGAATTTGCCGCGCCTGCCCGAGGCTACCTATTTCTTTGCTGCCCAGTACAACTGGCAGACAGAGTGGGGCACGTTCCTGCCCCGGATACAGGCCAGCTACAAGGAAGACATCGAGTACTGCTTTGATTCGACCAGCTGCCGCACCGGATTCTGGAACGAGGACGAACAGTTCGATCTCAGCGCCCGGTTAACCTGGTTATCCAACGACGGCAAATGGGTAGGCGCTATCTACGGCAGCAACCTGACCGACGAGGAGTACATTATTGGCGGCGCGGCGCTGACGGAGAATGCGGGCGTGGGTGGCTTTGTCGCCAACCCGCCGCGGATGTACGGGGCCGAGCTTAAATACTCATTTTAGAGACCAGCGCGGACACCGCATTCTCCACCCGGAGTATGCGCGGTCCCAGGCTCACGGTTTCGCAGCCGGCTTCCTGGAGTTTTTCCACCTCGTAGGGAATAAAGCCCCCTTCCGGCCCGGTCACCAGCACCGTTGGCTCACCGCCGCCGGGGCAGGGTGGGTAGTCACCGGGGTGGGCCAGCAATGCACGCTTGCCCTCAACCATGCCCGGAAAGATATCCTCCACAAAGGGTTTGAAGCCCCGATGTCGCTGCCAGGCCGGCAGCACGGTATCTCGCGATTGGGATAAGCCCTGCAGGAAGTAGTCCTCCACCACCGCCGGGTCCAGCACCGGCGTCTGCCAGTAGCTCTTCTCCACCCGGTAGCTGTTAATGATGTGCAATTCATCAACGCCGAGTTCCGCCACCATGCGCAGGATGCGCCGCAGCATTTTCGGACGCGGCAGGGCGAGCACCAATACCAATGGCAGTTTGGGCGGAGGTTCCGTATCCAGGGCGACTTCCAGCACCGCCTCATCGCGATTGAATCGCACCAGCTCCCCGCTGCCCATGCGCCCGTTGATCTCGCCGACCCGGAAACTGTCACCCTCGTTGGCATCGATCACTTCCTGCAGGTGCTGCAGACGGAGATCCGCGATGCGGATGCGGTTGTCCTCGAGGCGGTCGGCGTCGGAAAAGAGCAGCAGGTTCATTCCACGTACAAGTCGTACTCATCGGCGCCGGTGATATCCGCTTCCACGAAATCACCGGGCTGCAGGTCTGTGGCGCCCACAATATGTACCTGGCCGTCGATTTCCGGGGCATCGGCCATGGAGCGCCCAATCGCACCTTCGGGCGTAACATCGTCGATCAGTATTTCCTGGGTGCTGCCGATTTTCGCCTGCAGTTTCGCCGTGCTGATGGCCTGCTGGGTTTCCATAAAGCGCTCCCAGCGCTCCTGCATCAGTTCTTCAGGCACGTGGTTGGGTAAATCGTTGGCCCTGGCGCCGTCCACGGGCGAGTACTGGAAACAGCCGACCCGATCGAGCTGGGCCTCCTGTAGGAAATCCAGCAGGATATCGAAGTCTTCATCGGTCTCGCCGGGGAAGCCGACGATAAAGGTGGAGCGCAGGGTGATGTCCGGGCAGATCTCGCGCCAGGCGCGAATTCGCTCCAGTGTATTCTCCGCCGCGGCGGGGCGTTTCATGTCCTTGAGGATACGCGGGCTGCCGTGCTGGAACGGAATATCCAGGTAGGGGAGTATCTTCCGCTCCGCCATCAGCGGGATCACTTTATCCACGTGGGGGTAGGGATACACATAGTGCAGCCGCACCCAGATGCCGAACTCTGCCAGGGCTTCGCACAGGGCCTGCATATTGGTTTTCAGGGGGCGTCCGTTCCAGAAGCCGGTGCGGAATTTCGTATCGATGCCATAGGCGCTGGTGTCCTGGGAGATCACCAGCAGTTCCCGCACACCCGCATTTGCCAGGCGTTCTGCTTCTTCCAGCACATCGCCGATCGGCCGGCTCACCAGTTTTCCGCGCAGGTCGGGGATGATGCAAAAAGAGCAGGAGTGATTACAGCCCTCGGAGATCTTCAGGTAGGCATAGTGGCGGGGGGGTGAGTTTCACGCCCTGGGGCGGCACGAGGTCCGTGTAGGGATCGTGTTCGGGTACGGGCACGTACTCGTGTACGGCGCCCACCACTTCCTCATAGGCCTGGGGGCCGCTCACCGCCAGCACATCCGGGTGCACGCGGGTGATCTGTTCCGCTTCCTTGCCCATACAGCCGGTCACGATGACCCGTCCATTTTCGTTCAGTGCCTCGCCGATGGCATCCAGGGATTCCTGCTTGGCGGAGTCGATAAAGCCGCAGGTGTTAACCACCACGACATCGGCATCCTCGTAGGAGGGCACGATATCGTAGCCGTCCAGCTTGAGCTGGGTGAGGATGCGCTCGGAATCCACCAGGGCCTTGGGGCAGCCGAGGGAGACGAAGCCGACTTTGTTTGAAGATTCGCTCATGGAATCAGTGTAGCGGGAAAAGCGCGGAGTATACCCGGCTTGGGCTCCCAATTCAGCCGGCGCGATAGCCTTCTACCACTCGATGGGTAAGCTTCGAAGCCCTCGCATGAGTGGGGTTTCCCGGAACTGGGGTTCATCGACTCGTACCCTTGCGTCCGGATGGCGGCTGAGCAAGCAGTTCAGGGCGACTTCGAGTTCCTGCAGAGCAAGATTGCGCCCCAGGCAGAGGTGCGCTCCGCCGCCCCAGGTAAGTGGGCGTCGTCCCCTGAGATCCCGTTGGATGTCGAGCCTGTCCGGGTCAGTGTAGGCCTCGGGATCGCGGTTGGCCGCACCCAGGTAGCCGAGCACGATGTTGCCGGGCTCTATGGTCTGGTTCCTGAACGTTACCGGTTTCATCACAACCCGTGCCGTCCCCTGGCCGGGTGTGTCATACCTGAGCAGCTCTTCGATGGCACCGGGGATCAAGTCGGGATTCTGCTTCAACAAGGACAACTGGTCGGGATTTCTGTGCAGTGACAACAGTGCCAATGCGCTGCCACCGGCTGTTGTTTCGTGGCCGGCGACGTAGAGCAGGATGGCGTTGGCAATCAACTCTTTGTTGCTAAGTGAATCACCATCTTCCGAGGCATGTACCAGGGCGCTGAACAGGTCGTCCGTCGGTGCTTTCCGCCGTTTCTCGGCCAATGAAGTAAAGTAGGTGGCCAATTCCTGTACGGCGTTGTTGGCCGTAGCCAGTACGTCATCACTCATCGGCAAAAACTCGAGCACCGGGTTCAGCGCTGTCGCATACTCGCCGATTCGTGCGTGATCCGAGTCGGGTATCCCAAGAATGCTACCAATCACGCGAAGCGGGAAAGGGAAGGCAAACTCGGTAACGAAATCCATACCACCTGCAGTGGCCGCCTGGTCGAGCAGTTCTGATGCAATCGTTTCCGCTATTTGGCGGAGTTCCCGAACGCGCTTTGGCGTGAACGCCTGGGTGATGAGTTTCCTCAGTCGTCGGTGATCCGGGTGATCCAGCACAAAAATCATGCGGCGGAAGTAATCGAAGTAGGGTTCCTCCTCGACCGCATCCCCGGTCCTTTGCTTTTGTTGTGCGACATACTGATGCTGAAATGCTTCGTCGTCTGACAGCATTTTTTGCACATCCTCATAGCGTGTCAGCACATAAGCGCCCAGGGCGGAGAGGTGCACGGGTTCCCGTTGACGGAGGTCTGCATAGAGTGGATACGGGTCGACTGTCAGCCTGGGATCGAGGGGGTTGAAAGGGTCCATGGTGGTAATCCTTAGTGGTACAAAAAAATTATAATGTACCATATAATGCATTCTTGTCCAGTCAGTGAGTTGGGGAGCCAATGGCGAAGCGCAGATCCAGAAGTGAACGGACGGCTGAGATCATCGAGATTGCGAAGAACAGATTCAGGAAAACCGGCCTGGCGGAAACCACCCTTGACATGGTGGCCGTGGATGCCGGGCTCCCGCGACCTCACCTCTATCGCTTTTTCAAGGGGAAGTCCGAACTGGTCTCAGCAGTGATCGCGGAGGAGGTGGTTGCGATCAACGAGCGTCGCTCGGCCGAGGTCCGTCGACTTCGGTCGTTTGAGCGCCAGGTAATCAGATCACTGGAACTTGCTGTTGAACTCATCGAGGGTGACGAGTTCTGGTCCAGCCTCGTGACTCCCGGAAACGTCCCTCATACGGCGTACGCGGCTTCCGCAGACCCGGAGATCAAAGCCGCGAATGAAAGCTATTGGCTCCGGATACTTGAGCGTGCGGAACACAGGGGAGAGTTGCGAGAAGATTTGGACAAGGAGCGTGTACTGAACTGGCTATTGGGCCTTCAGTTTATGTTTATGGAGCGCAGGGAGATTTTCCAGTCAGTGAGTGACGTAGGCAGCTATGCAGCAGAATTTGTGGTTCCGGCGCTGGTGGCACAGAGGTAAAAGTTCACCGGATCGAATATGGAGATACCGAAAAAGTATTCGGTTAGCAGGCTTTAGGGCAGCCGAGGCTCACGAACCCCACACTTTTTCTTTGTATATTAGTCATTGGCTGATCACGGCAATATTAAGGATGTGGCTCAAGGTGTGACATCACATCCATGGACTGGTGGGGAATGCCAATAACTTCTATCTGATGTTCTTGGACGAGATAAAAGATCAGATGGCGCCCCTCGGGGTAGCAGAAGTATCCCGGTTTGATGTCCTCTCGGGACCTTCCGCTTTGAGGGTTCTCTCCAAGCCATTCAATACGGGAAAGCAATGCGCGAGCATAGTCGTCGGCTTGGTCAGCGCCCCATTCCTGGAATGTGTATACCCAGATCTGCTCCAGATCTTCCCGGGCAAGTTCCCTGAGCGCATAGCCCATGATTAATCGGTGTGCTTGCGACGCAGTTCGGACAGAAAGCTCTCTCCATCAAAATCCTCAACTATGGGACTGCTTTCACCAGCAGCCAGTCGTGCTCGTAGCGACTCGAGTTTTGCTTCGTCCTCTTCCAATCTGCGCAGGCCTGCTCGAACTGCTTCACTGGTAGACTGAAAGCGCCCTTGCTCGATTTTCTCGGCAATGAAGTTCTCGAAGTGCTCACCGAGGGTTACCGATGTATTCCTCGCCATCGTATCGTTTCTCTGCTTGGAAAGTATTAAATATTAATACAATTTTTGTGAAACAGAAAGGCCGTCTGTATTGAATTTGGTAGACAGGACTCAGAGTTTACCAGGGTCTTAGGGCATCCGAGCGAGTAGTAGCCCTCCCGAAACTGGACTCGCACGCCACCGCGTATCAACCCACCATTCGCTTGAAGGCGTCTTTGTGCTTGTCGATAAACTGGTGCTTCAGTGCCCCGAGGATGTGTGCACCCAACACGATGTATAGCAAGTAGGGCAGCAGGTACTTGTGCAGGGTGCCCCAGATAATCGTGGCTGTATCGCTGGGTGCCCAGAGCGGCGGCAACTCCCAGGCGAAGAAAAACGTCGGGTAGCCGTGGTAGCTGGTCATGATGAATCCCGTCAGTGGTATCGCGATCATAAAGCCGTAAAGCGTCAGGTGTGCGCCGTGTGCCAGCTTACGCTCCATTGGTTTGAGCGAGTCAGACAGCGTTGGTCGTTGCGACTTCCAATTCCACGCCAGACGCACGATCAGCAACACGAAGAAGACCACGCCCAGGGTCTTGTGTACCACGTAGTAGGCGTTCCTATAGGCGGTGCCCTCGGGGATGATAGAGGTAAAGATGCCCATCGGTATCAGGGCGATAAAGAGAATCGCCATGGTCCAGTGCAACATCCTCGAGTTGCGCCCGTAACGCTGCGCTTCGTTTTCCGCCGCCAACTCCAGCACCTCCTGGCTCTGCCCCTGGCGGTAGGCAACGGCCAGCAACATTATTCCAGCAACCAGCGCAACGCCAGCCTGGATCCATAGCAGCGCCGGTTTGGCGGAATCCATCGGCGTCTGGTTGGGCTTCGGGTTTTCCAGGAAGCCGGTGGGTATCACAAAAAAGAAAAACCAGGCGGCAACAGCCAGGCAGCCGGAGGCGGCCAGGGCTGTGCCGAATGCGCGTACCCGTGGGGCGCTGTAATTCATACACCACGCGGTCACCACTGAGCTCACCAGGATCAGCAGTGCGAACCAGCTGTCGATATGGCCGGGGGCACGTACTGACTCTCCGGTGCCGCCGGCGGCGAGCTTGATCGCATCCGCAGCGAAAGCGCTGGTAGTACCGAGAGACAGCAGGGCAATTGAAACAAATAGTAAGGTACGCATGGGTCCTGGCCTCCTTTAGTCCTGCAGTTTGACGATGAGCTTGCCGCGGTTGCCACCGGTGAAGAACAGGTTCAGTCCATCGATGGCAGATTCCAGTCCCTCCAGTATATGGGTGCGGAACTTGATTTTGCCCTCCATCACGTAGGGGGTGAGCTTCTACAGCAGCGCAGGCACTTCATCGAAATGATCGGGCATCGCGAAACCGCGAATGTTAATGCGCTTCTTGATCAGGGGTATCCAGTTAGGCCCCGGCGAGGGCTCCGCGCTGGTGTAGTCGGCGATCATGCCGCAGACGACAATACGGCCGTGGGCATTCATGCGATCAAACACGTGCTGCTGGACCGGCCCGCCGGTATTTTCAAAGTAGATATCGACACCGTTCGGCGCCAGTTCATCAAGCTTCGCCGCTATGTCGTCGGTCTTGTAGTTGATAGCGCCGTCAAAGCCCAGTTCCTTGCAGATCCAGTCGCACTTCTCGTCATCGCCGGCCACGCCGATCACGTTCAGGCCATCCGCCTTCGCCAACTGGCCGACAATCGACCCAACCGATCCCGCGGCACCACTGACGACGATGGTTTCGCCGGCTTTCGGGTCGCCGAAGCCGTACAGGCCCTGGGTTGCGGTCAGCCCGGGCAGGGCGAATACCGACAGCACGGTCTCTGCGTCCAGGCCCTGGGGCACCTTGTTCAGTCCTTCACCATTGCTGAGGAGGAATTCGGTCCAGCCGGTCATGCCACGAACCATGTCACCGACCGTGAAATCCGGGTGGTTGCTTTCCACTACCGTACCCAGGCCGGAGGCGCGCATCACTTCACCCAGTGCTACCGGTGGGATATAGCTCTCCGGGTCGGGACTCATCCAGCCGATCATTGCCGGGTCCAGCGACATGTGGGTCTGCTTGACCAGTATTTCTCCCGGGCCGGCGGAAGGGACGTCTTTCTCGACGATCTCGAACAGCTCCGGTGTTATGGGGCCGGGGGTAGGGCGGGCGGTGAGGTTGATGCTGGTATAGGTGCTCATGGTGTTCTCCCGTCTGGGCTGATGTAGTGTGTGGCGGGCATTATTACCTTAGTTTTCTGGTGGTTATATAGGCAGATTAGCGTTATTTTATTGTCTTTAAGGCAATAATGGGGCTGCGCGTCTTCGTGCAGGCGTGGATGGATCAACTGAGAGCATTGCGGTATTTCAGCAAGGTGGTGGAGACCGGCAGCTTTACCCGGGCGGCGTCGGAATTCTCCGTGCCGCCGTCTTCCGTATCCCGGCGGATTGCCGACCTGGAAAAAAGCCTCGGCGCAAACCTCCTGAAACGCAGCACCCGGGCCGTGCAGGTGACCGAAATCGGCCAGCTCTATTTTGCCCAGGTCCAGGATATTCTGCTCCAGTTGGAGCAAAGTGATGAGTCTGTGCGCAGCTACCAGGCGAAACCCATGGGCCAGTTGCGCATCAGCTCCATGGTCAGCTTTGGTGAACGCCTGCTGTTGCCGCTGCTGGATGAATTCAAGCAGCTGTACCCGGAGATCGTCCTGGATATCAGTCTCAGTGATGAACTTTCCACACTGGGCAGAGACGACATCGATGTGGCGATTCGAGGCGGATACGCGCCGAACGAACGCGTCCAGGCGATTCGATTGATGGACAACGAGTTCATTCCCGTGGCCGCGCCGTCCTATCTCAGCGCGGCGCGCATGCCGCAAGATGTCTTCGAGTTGCGGCAACACCGGGGGCTGTTTTTTCGCACCCCGAACGGGCCATCACCCTGGCTCTGCGAACGCGAGGGAGAGTGGCATGATGTCTCCGGCGAAGCCGTCGCCATCTCAAATAACGGCAGGTGGCTGGCCGAGCAGGGCCTGGCCGGTCGCGGAATCATGATGGTTCCACGGTGGTCTGTCGAGCCTTACCTGGAAAGCGGCGAGTTAGTGGAATTGCGCTTCGACCCGGTTCTGCGTGTTAGCCAGAACGCCGATCTCGCTATTTACCTGCTGTACCAGAAACCGCGCTACCTGGTGCCCAAGGTCAAGGCCATGGTCGACTTCCTGGTCGCGCGAACCCGGCGCGACTAGGTCGATTTACAGTCGCCGCTGTATTTACCCTATACTCCGCTTGCCATCACCCGTCCCAGAGATTTTTCCAATATGTCGGATCCGATTTCCATAACCCAGAAGCCTGTGGCCCAGCCGAATGCGGCCCAACCGAACGAGAGTCGAATTACCCGTTTCCTGCACGTCGTGGAGTGGCTCGGCAATGCGCTACCGCACCCGGTCACCTTGTTCGCGATCTTTGCCGCGGGCGTCGTCGTCCTGTCGGGCATCCTGGGCTATTTCGAGTTGTCTGTGGTGGACCCGCGCCCGGTAGGCGCCAAGGGTCGCGCGGATAACGGCATGATCGAGGTCGTCAGCCTGATGAACGCTGAGGGCTTGCGGATGATCGTCCTGAACCTGGTTCGCAACTTCGTTGAATTTGCCCCCCTCGGTACGGTCCTTGTCGCCCTGCTCGGTGTTGGTGTCGCCGAGCGTTCCGGTTGGCTGACGGCCGTTATACGCGGGATGGTGATCAATGCGCCGCCCCAGATTGTGACGGTCATTATCGTGCTGGCGGGTGTGCTGTCCAACACTGCCTCGGAAATGGGCTATGTTGTCCTGGTACCGCTCGCCGCGGTTGTCTTCTATTCGCTGGGTCGGCATCCGCTTGCGGGCCTGGCCGCCGCGTTCGCGGGTGTCTCCGGCGGCTACAGCGCCAACCTGCTCATCGGCACGGTGGACCCACTGCTCTCGGGTATCACAACCGAGGCAGCGCGACTCATCGATCCGGGTTACGAGGTAGATGTCAGCGCCAATTGGTACTTCATGATCGCAAGCACCTTCCTGATCACGGCGGTTGGCAGTTTCATCAGCCTTAAGATCGTCGAGCCATCACTGGGTGTCTACGAGGGTAAACCAGACGGTATCGATGACGATGACTCGCACCGCATGGACCCGCTCTCGTCAGCGGAGAAGCGCGGGCTCTGGCAATCGCTCTGGGCAACCATCCTGTTTGCCGTCGTGGTGGCTATGCTCGTGGTTCCGGAAGGTGCGATTCTGCGAAACCAGGAAACGGGCGGCGTCGCCGGCTCGCCGTTCCTGCGTGGTATTGTCGCCATTATCTTCGTCTACTTCCTTATGGTCGGGATTGTCTACGGTCGTGTCGTCGGTACGATCCAGAACGACAGGGACGTCATCAACGCGATGGCCTACGCGATGAGCACGCTGGGCCTCTACATTGCACTCGTATTCTTCGCCGCGCAGTTCGTGAAGTTCTTCGCCTGGACCAATCTGGGCTCGATCACAGCCGTGGCCGGTGCCACCTTCCTCGAGAACATCGGGCTCACCGGGCCACTCGTGTTCTTCCTTTTCATCCTCGTTTGCGCCTTCATCAACCTGATGCTGGGTTCGGCTTCGGCGCAGTGGGCGGTTACGGCGCCGATATTCGTGCCCATGCTCATGCTGCTGGGCTATGCCCCCGAGGTTATACAGGCCGCCTACCGAATCGGTGACTCAAGCACCAATATCATCACGCCAATGATGAGCTACTTCGGGCTGATCATGGCATTCGTGACGCGATACGAGCCCAAGGCGGGGATAGGGACATTGATCGCGATGATGCTGCCGTATTCCGTGGCGTTCCTGGTGCTGTGGTCGACGTTCTTTTTCCTGTGGACGTTTGTATTCGGATTGCCGGTCGGGCCGGCCTCGCCCACCTATTACGTGCCCGGTTAGCATCCCTGGGCGACAGCATCCGTATTGCTTGCAGTGCGGACTTGGCGACAGTAGCTTTCTTCGAATTTTCGGTTAGAATTACGCGCCCTCAGCAGTTTGGATTGTTTTCTCGGTGGTATCCCCTCACAGCTATAAAAGCGGCGCCCTGTTGCTGCTTCTGTTACCCCTGGAACTTTACGCCCATCAGGAAACCCAGTTGATGGAGGAACTGGTGGTCACCGGACGCCGCCAGGTGCTGGTCGGTGAAGCGCGTACTGCATCGGAAGGGGTGATCGGACAGATGGACCTGGCCATACGCCCCCTGCAGCGCCCGGGTGATGTGCTGGAAGCCGTGCCCGGCCTGATCGTTACCCAGCACAGTGGTTCCGGCAAATCCAACCAGATGTTCCTGCGTGGCTTCAATCTCGATCATGGCACCGACTTCGCCACCTGGATTGATGGTATGCCCGTGAACATGCGGTCCCATGGCCACGGACAGGGCTATACGGATATCAACTTCCTGATTCCCGAGACCATCGAGCGCATGGCCTTCGTCAAAGGCCCCTACCACGCGGAGCTGGGTGATTTCTCCTCGGCCGGTGGTGTACGAATCGTCACCTTCGAGCAGATGCCGGATAACCGCCTGACGGCCGCGGCGGGTCAGAATGGCTTCGGGCGCTTGCTGGGTATGGGCGCTACACCGCTGGGTGATATGACCTTGTCCGGTGCCATCGAGGGCCAGGTCTACGACGGTCCCTGGCGTGATATCGAGGAAGATGTTGAGAAGATCAACGGGCTTGTGAAGCTCGCTGACAGCGATGACGTCAGCAGCTGGTCCACCACCGTCATGTTCTATGACAACGAGTGGAATTCCGCTGACCAGATTCCCAGCCGCGCCGTGGCGCAGAACCTGATCGACGAGTTAGGCTCAATCGACGATTCACTGGGCGGTGATTCCCGTCGCGCCAGCCTGTCGGGCCAGTACACGCACGAGCACGAGTCACACCGCTCCCAGTGGAATGCCTACGTCATCGACTACGAGATGAACCTGTGGTCCAACTTCACCTATCTGCTGGATGACCCGGACAATGGCGACCAGTTTCGCCAGCGCGATGATCGCACTATTTACGGGGGGAGCTACCAGCGTTTCTGGGTGGGCGGCGAGCAGGAGCATTTCCATCACAGCCTGGGTGTGGAACTGCGCTACGACGACATCGATACGGTCGGGCTCTACCGCACTCTCAGGCGCGAGCGGCTTGATACTGTGCGGGAAGATAGCCTGGAGGAGGGCAGTGTCGGCCTTTACTACGAACTGGCCTGGCAACTCGCCAGCAATTGGCGCGCGGTGCTGGGCCTGCGCGGTGACTTCTACTGGTTCGATGTCGACGCGGACAATCCCGCCAACTCCGGTGACGACAGCGACGAGATCTTCAGCCCCAAGGCCAGCCTGATCTACGCGTTCAGCGACGCCACAGAAATCTACCTGAGTGGCGGTTACGGTTTTCACTCCAATGACGCCCGCGGGGTCGTGCAGTCGGTAGACCCGGTGAGCGGTGACCCCGTGAGGCCGGTAGATCCCCTGGTGGAATCAAAAGGCGCCGAGCTGGGGTTCAAGACCCAGTGGCTAGAAAAATGGAACACCTCTCTGGCGCTCTGGTACCTGGAGCTGGATTCCGAATTGCTCTTTGTCGGCGATGCGGGTGCGACCGAGGCCAGCCGCGGCAGCGAACGCTGGGGGGTAGAGCTCAATAATTACTGGGTGTTGAACGATGTCTGGTCGCTGGAGGCGGATATTGCCTGGACCGATGCACAGTTCCGGGGCAATGCCCCCGAAGGAGACGAGATACCAGGCGCCCTGGAGACGGTGATGAGTGGCGCCATCACGGCGCAATATCCCAGCGGCTGGTTTGGCTCACTGCGGGCCCGGTACTTCGATGAAGCGCCGCTGGTGGAGGACGGCAGCGTGGAATCCGATGGCTCGACCATGGTCAACCTGGCACTGGGCTGGTCAAACGAGATCTGGCGAGTGCAGGCGGATGTGCTGAACCTGCTCGACTCCGACGATCACGACATCGACTACTTTTACGCATCACGGCTGCCCGACGAACCCGGGGCCGGCGTGGAAGATATCCACTACCACGTGTTCGGGCCCCGTCAGGTCAGGGTCTCCGTTAGTCTCACTCTGTAACGCCGCTTTACCGGATCAACCCACATCCTCGCCGGTGGCCAGCAAGGGCGCAGCGTCAAGCTCTTCGGCGTCCATCATGTTGGCAATGCGTTCCAGGGAGGCCACCAGCTGGTGTTGTTCCCAGGTTTCCAGTTTGCGAAAGCGGCCCGAGAACTGTTCCTGCAGGGGCTCCGGCGCGGTCTCCAGCAGCGCCCTGCCATCCGGGGTCAGGAAGACATTGACCCGGCGACGGTCTTCTTCACTGCGTTTGCGGCTCACCAGGCCCTTGGTTTCCAGCTTGTTGAGCAGGGTGGTGACCGTGGCCTGGCTGAGGCTCACGGAGCGCGCGATGTCGGACACTGTGGGTCCGTCACTCTGGGCCACAGCGCGGACGATGACCAACTGGGGAGTGGTAAGGCCGGTATCCTTGGCGAGCTTGCGTGAGTGTATATCCGTGGCGCGGATGATGCGGCGCAGTGAGACCAGCACCTGCTCCTCGAGATTGTCCATAGAGCAACGCCCCCCTGTTATCTCTCCAAGGCGCCCATTAGAGCAGCAAAAGTTCGCCGATCACAGTGCATTTTCGGAGGTCTCGCCTGCTCGATTGTCGGCACTGACCAGCTCGGGCCCCAGCGCCTGACGTAGCGGTTCCAACCAGTCGCTGTAGTGGTGCCAGAGTTCCGTGCCAGAGCGGTATATGGGTTGTCGGACCTGCTCCGAACTCGGCGTGCGCACGGCCCGCTCGGTTTCCCAGTAGCGCAGGCACTGCTCCTCGAAGGGAAGGTCCAGGAAATCCAGCATGCGCCGCACCTGACCCTCCAGGTCGTCGAGAACCTCCTCGTGCTGAACACGTAGCACGAACCCCGGCAATACCTCGTCCCAGTGCGCCATCAGGCGCACATAGTCACGGTAGTAGCGGCCCATGGACTCCAGGCCGTAGCTGAAATCCTGGCCTTCGCCGTAAAGCTGCTTGAAGTTACTGAAACAGCAGGCCATGGCATCGCGCCGCGCGTCGATGACCCTGGCATTGGGCAGAATCAGGCGTATCAGGCCGATATGCAGGAAGTTGTTGGGCATCTTGTCGATGAAGAAAGGGGCACCCTGGCGGTAGACCCGGGTGTCTTCGATGAAGCGCTCACCGAAGCGGCGAAAGTAGCCGGGCTCGATCTCGGACAGGTTGCGTGGATAGGCGGGTTCCTCGTCGACGCTGCGGCCCCTCAGGCGCTGGGCGAGCCCAAGGATGTTGTGCAGTTCCAGGGTACCGTCCACCTGGGAGTGGGATGCCAGAATCTGCTCGAGCAATGTCGACCCCGCCCGGGGCATGCCAAGAATGAATATCGGGTCCGGTGCCTCGAAGCCCAGTTCCCCGCGCTCCTCGAACAGGGCTGTGGTGCAGTGCTCGATCTGGGCGTCGACCATGGCCGAGGTCTTGTCAGCCGAATAGCCAGTGCGCTGCAATTTGAGGGCGTTGCCTCGCTCATAGCAGGCAAAGGAGTTGGCATAGTCTCCCGCGTCTTCGAATGCCTTGCCCGCGGTAAAACTGAAGTGAATGCGATCGTCGCTGGCAATATGTTGGTCGGCTTCGCTGCGTTGTACATGGCCCAGTGTGTCTGCGCTGAAGCGGTAGGTCTTGGTGTTTGCCAGGCTCCAGTAGGCGTCGCCGTAGTCGGGTTTACACTTGCCTGCTTCCTCATAGGCTGCAATAGCACCGTCGATATCGCCGATGGCTTTGCGGGCATGGCCCAGCAATACCAGTGTACCGGCTTTGTTCACGGACTCTTCGAGACATTGCTCGTAGAGCGCGATGCCCTCCTCGAAGGAACCCAGGCCCGTCAGCGCATTGGCGAGAGCGAGCTGGTAAACCGCGTTATCCGGTTCCCTGGCACACAGGTACCGGGCCTGCTCCAGCGCTTTTTCGAACTTGCCCTTGCGGTTGAGAATCTTCAGGTAGTCGCTGCGGGCGCGAATGTTCTCCGGTTCGAACTGCACACAGCTTTCGAGCAGGAATTCCGCATCGTCGTAGATCTTAAGGCGAATGCCGATATCCGCCAGCAAGCGCATGCCCTCGACATTGTCGGGGTGCTGTTTGAGGAAGCGCCGACACAGCTTTTCGGCCTTGAAGAGCTTGCCTTCGCCGATCAGGTCGGTGACGTGGAGCAGGTCCTTCGGCAGGGAATTCAGCCAGTCCAGTTGGCGAGTGGCGAAACGCGCGCGATCTTCGCGGCCGGCGTGCTGGTAGAGGCTGACCAGGGCCTTCCAGGAGGCGACCAGTCCCGGGTTGAGATCCACGGCCCGGGCGAATGCACCCGCCGCATCGGCCGGCTGGTTCAGGGCGAGCAGCGAATGGCCCATCTCCTGGTAGCTGCGGCCGTATTCCGGGTCGAGATCGATCAGGTCGCGCAGGGTGTCCATGGCGCCCCGGGGGTTGCCGGCGTAGCGCCGGGCCACGGTCAGGGAGTACAAGGCCTCGCGGTGCTCCAGGGGATCGAGATCCCGCTCGAGCGCGTTATTGAGTACCGCCTCGGCTTCAGAAAAGCGCGCGCCCTGTATCAGCTCGCGCGCGCGTTCCAGAGCCCCGTCCAAGTTATTCGAATCGGTAGCCGACCCGCAATCCGATGGTGCGGGGGCGATTGGTAACGACCCGCGGCGAGAACTGTTGGGTATCGATATACACCTCGGCATTCTCGTCCGCGATATTCTCCACGAACAGTTCGGCGTTCCAGGAATCGACGTTGAAACCGACGGCGGCGTTTAGAAGGAAGTAGTCATCGTGTTCGTAGCGGCCGCCGGGTACACCGTCCTCGTTGATCAGGTCGGTGCCGGGAGCAGCGCCAAGAAACGCGTCTGCCTCGCGCTGAATACTCAGGCCCGAGCCGCCGACATTGTAGACACGCTGCAGCACGTCTTCCTGCACATAGGCGTCCATTTTTAGGCCGGCGTAGCTTTCGCCAGTGTAGACGACGGCGCCGGTGACGTAGCCCATCACGCCGCGCAGGCTGCCCACCTTGGCCAGTTCGAAGTCGTAGCGGGCCCGCAGGTTGGCGGAGAATTCCGGTGCGTAGGGCAGTTCACTGCCCTCAGGTACGGCAATTCCCTCGAGCTCGGGATTGAGATCGGTGATTTCCGTATCGAGGATGCTGAACGCCCCCATGATGGTCAGGTTGTCGGTAGCGGCCCAGGTGAAGTCAGCGTCCATGCCCGTAATTTCTGCCTCACCGACGTTGTCGATAAACCAGAGGAAGTTGATGTTGGTCGGATCGAAGCGGGAGGTCTGCAGGTCATCGATCTCCGAGTAGAAGGCGGTGGCGTTGAAACGCAGCGTGCCGCCCAGGAAGTCGCCCTTGATGCCGAGCTCGTAGTTGTCGAGGTCGTCGGTTTCGGAATAGATGGGAATCCGGAAATTCTCGAAGGCGCCGGTGGGATTATTGGCGGCGCCCGCGCCGACGCGATTGGTCACCGGTGGCCGGAAGCCCTGGGCATAGGTGCCGAAGACCATGATGTCGTCGGTGATATGCCAGTCCAGGGACGCGCGAACAATCACATCGTCGACTTCCAGTTCGCCGTCGTTGTCGAGGTCATCCGCGTCGAGCTGGCCGCTCTGAATGGCATCGAAAATATCCTGCCCTTCTTCGGCGCCAAAGAAATCCGTGAGCGCCTCCAGGGAGCCGTCACCCAGCGCATCCAGCCGGTCCGTGACGTTGACCGTGGTCGTGGCACCTTCGTAGGTGTCGGTGATTTCGTACCAGCGCGCACCGAATGAGGCAGTGATGTCCTCGGTGATATCGAACTCGCCGTGGCCGAATACCGCGATTTGCTCGGTCGTCCGGGTCACGTCGTTGACGAAGCTGACCTCCGGACCGAAGGGGCCGCCGTCCGTGTTCTGGCCCGCCGTGGAACCCTCCACCAGCGTCCGCGCCAGGTCCTGGAAGTAGGGGCTGTCTGTTGAGGCGATCTTGAACCGGCCGGTACTCTCCAGCTCGATCTCGTCGTAATACACGCCCGCGGTGACGCGCCAGCGGTTCTCTTCCGGCGTGTTGATGCGGAATTCGTGGGTCACCCGGGTGTTGTTGGAGTCTTCAGTGTAGAACTTCGAAGGGTCGAAACACTCGGAATAGGTGCCATCGCTCGGGTAACACACGTAGTAGGCGGCAAACAGCCCGCCGTTGGTGTACCAGGTGTAATCGATGGTGGCGTTGACGTCCCGGTCGAGGTAGCCGCCGGTATAGATCAGGTCCAGCATGTTCATGCGACCGGTGACGGTCCAGGTGGTCAGGCCGAATTCATCCTCGTTGTCGTCGGGGGCGAAGCGATTGACTTCGTCCTCATCGCCGAGATTGGGGTCGTAGGCCCAGACGCCGTCTGTATCGAGGCTCTGCTGGGTGTGCTGCAGCAGGATGTCCCAGTCCTCATTGAACAGGTAGTTGATGCCGATCCGGCCACCGCTATAGGTGGCGTCATTGAAATCATCTTCGACGAAAGCGTCATTGCTGGGCAGCGGGATAGTCTGGTTTTGTGGGTCGGGCAGCGGGCCGCCGGAAATACGATCAACCACGATGGCGCTGCCGTTCCAGCCGCCGTTGGCGGGGTCGTTGAGCTTATTGTCGATCCAGCCGCCCTGGTTCTCGCTGTAGCCGACGATGCGCACCGCAAGCTTGTCGCTGATGGGCAGGTTGAGGAAGGCCTCGATGGCGGTGCTCTCATCGCCGCCCTCGGTGAAGGCAATGCTGCTGTCAAAGCCTGCATAGACGTCGCTGAAGTCCGGCTTGTTGGTAATCAGGCGGACGGTGCCCGCTTGCGAGGAGGCACCGAAGAGCGTTCCCTGCGGGCCGGGCAGTACCTCGATGCGTGCCAGGTCGGCGGCGTAGACATCCAGGTTGCGACCCGGCAGGGCCACGGGTTGTTCATCCAGATACAGCGCCACCGAGGGTTGCACGCCTGACACCGATGACAGCGTAACCACGGTCTGGGAGGTTGCCGCCCCGCGGATAAAAATCTCGTTCTGGCCCGGGCCCGTGCCCTGGCTGACCACGTTGGGCAGGAACAGCACATAGTCGTCAAAGTTGGTGATGCGCAACTCGTCGAGGTCGCTTTCCTGGATGGCCGATACCGCGACCGGCACGTCCTGCATGGATTGCGCCCGCTTCTGGGCCGTGACGATCACTTCTTCCAGCTGCGCGTGGGCTGACGTCGCGCCAAGAGAAGTGGCGAGTACCGAGGTTACCGCGGCGCTTAGCTTGTGCTTCCTGGAGGTGAGACGTTGCATTGTGGGTGTGTCCCCTTTTTTAGAATATTTGAATCGAATGTATTTATGGAAGCGGATGATTATACATATATGAACTTTTTATGCCATTGGAGCAATAAAAATGGGACTTTTGGGCATGTGTAAGATAGAAAAAACGATTCGATTCAAAGTTTTGGGAAGACAGGGATACCTTGAATTCACTACACTAGCTCCCGTCAGTTGAGGAGAACTACATGAAAGGGCAGTTCCGCGGACTGGTCATAGATCGGGCGGTATTCCTGCCGTCCGTATCGCTTCTGCTGCTGCTTGTGGCGGTGGCCGGGTTGTTCCCCGCCGGCAGTGAGCGCGCTTTCAAGGCGCTGCAAGCGAGTATCGTTCACTACGCGAGCTGGTATTACGTACTGGTCGTGGCCATTGTATTGATCAGCGTGCTTTTCTTTGCGCTGTCCCGGTTTGGTGATATCAAGTTGGGGCCGGATCACGCTACACCTGACTATTCGAACACCTCCTGGTTTGCCATGCTTTTTGCAGCCGGCATGGGTATCGGCCTGATGTTCTTCGGGGTGGCGGAACCGGTGATGCACTTTCTATCGCCGCCGCTGGGGCAGGGTGGCACGGTCGATGCCGCCGACCAGGCCATGCGCCTGACCTTCTTCCACTGGGGCCTGCACGCCTGGGCCATTTATGCGATCGTCGCGCTGTTATTGTCGTATTTCGCTTATCGTCACGGCATGCCGCTCACCCTGCGCTCGGCATTCTACCCATTGATCGGCGAGCGCATTTACGGCCCCTGGGGAGCCGCCGTCGATGTCTTCGCGGTGGTCTGCACCACCTGTGGTATCGCCACCAGTCTCGGCTTCGGTATCGTGCAGATCAACTCCGGCCTCAACTACCTGTTCGATGTGCAGGTATCCCCTGGCGTTCAGGTGGTGCTCATCGTGATCACCATGACCCTGGCGACCCTGTCCGTGCTTGCCGGACTCGATGCGGGCATCAAGCGGCTCTCGGAAATCAATGTGACGCTGTCACTACTGCTCATGCTGTGCGTTCTGGTCGCCGGGCCGACGGTCGTCATTTTGCAGACCACCATGCAGAACCTGGGCGACTACATCGGCGAGATCATCAGTAAGACCACTAACCTCTATGCCTACAATCCCACCGACTGGCTGGGAGGGTGGACGATCTTCTACTGGGGCTGGTGGCTGAGTTGGTCACCCTTCGTCGGGTTGTTTATCGCCAGAATATCCCGCGGCCGTACCATCCGCGAGTTCGTACTCGGCGCTATGCTGGTACCCGGCTTATTTACCCTCGTGTGGATGGGTATTTTCGGCAATAGTGCGATCGAACTCATATTGCACCAGGGCTTTGAGGGTCTCGGCGCCGCGGTTCAGGACAACCAGGCGGTGGCCCTGTTCAAATTCCTCGAGTTCCTGCCGATGTCGACGTTGCTGTCCTTTATTTCGCTGTGCATGGTAGTGATCTTTTTTGTTACCTCGGCCGACAGTGGTGCCCTGGTACTAAATATGCTGAGCGCCCGGGGCGAGGACAACACGCCCGCCCTGCAGCGCATGATCTGGACGGGCGTCATTACGCTGATCGCGATCGTGCTATTGCTCGCGGGGGGATTGTCCGCCCTGCAAACGGCAGCTATTGCCACCGCACTGCCATACTCGCTGGCGCTGCTGGTGGCGATCTGGGGCTTTGCGAAAGCCTTGCAGCTGGACGCGGCGAAACGGGATGTTACTGCCGTACACCCGCACGTCACGGACACCCGTGACTGGCGCAAGCGCTTGCGCAACCTTATGCAGTTTCCCGAAGAGGACGAGGTGCAGAAGTTCCAGCGGGAAATCGTGCTACCGGCCCTCCGTGATTTCGGCGAAGAGTTGGGCGAGTATGGTTTGCACCACCGCATCGGCAACGAGATCGCCCAGCGCGGGGCTGTGCGGCTCGAGGTGCTTAATGGAGAAGACATCGAATTTGTCTACGAGGTGCGTAATCGAGCCCACCCGATACCGGAGGGCAATAACGCCGCCGTAGCATTGGAAACGCTGAGCGAGAACGAAAAATTTCACCGCGCCGAGGTGCACCTGATGGAAGGCGGGCAGGACTATTGCATCATGGGCTGGACCCGGGAGCAGGTTGCAATGGACCTGCTCAACCAATACTCCGATCACCTGCAGTTTGTTCATTCTCTGCGCTGACGGAATTTCTGGAGGCCGGGGCGCGTGACTAAATCCGGCGCACGCTGGCTGCCCGACGAACCCGAGGCCGGCGTGGAAGATATCCACTACCACGTGTTCGAGCCCCGTGAGGTCAGGGTCTCCGTCAGTTACTCTCTCTGATCTGGTTCATCAGGCTCTTCAGGTGCCTGGCCTTCTACCAGCTCGGCAACGGCCTGCGCCATTTCAACACTGTTCTCGGGAATGGGAGTAACCGCCCTGGTGGGATTCTCTGGCGCTGCCCTGGTGATTTTCCCGCCGATGCATGACACGGCAGTCAGCGAACAAGCCAGGGCAAGCACGGCAGCCAAAGAATAGTCACCGAGGTAGGGCGCCAGGAGCATGATGGACACCGGCCCCAGTATTGCGCCCATGGAGTTCATAATAAGAAGTGTCGTCGAGATGTCCATCATCGGTCTGCCGTCAGCGCGGTCAAAGGCTAGAGCAGACGCGACCGAGTACATGGGATACAGCGTTCCGCCAAGAGCAATACATAAGAGGAAAACCAATATCTGGAGCAAGCTGCCACTGGAGCCGCTGATAATCCTGCCCTCTCCTTGACCGACTATGGACATCAAGATGCTGACCGCAATTACGACCGAAGCCAGCAGGAAGAGAATGTTTCGACGGTCCGTGCGGTCGGAGAGTTGTCCGATAGGCCACTGGCAAACCAACCTCCCGAAGTAAATCGCGCCGATCACCATGGCCACCAGGTTGTCCTCAACACCGTGATCGGTCAGGTAAAACGGGGTGACCGAAATCAGGCTGGTGGTGCAGAATCCGGCCGTGAATGCCGCGATCGTTGCCGGGAACGAGACGAAGCTTAGCGGTCGGAAATACTTTGGTGCCTTGTGCTTCAGCTGGGGCGGCCTCGAGGTGCCCAGGGCGACGAGCACAACTGCCAGGTTCATCGAAATCGCAAAGATCAGGACAAAGCCGTCATCTGTAGCCTCCATGGTCAGGAAGAACACCTGGCTGAGTATTGACGCAAGTCCCAGGGCCACCGAGTAGACAGCGATAATCCGGCCCCGCTGCTCGCCCGGTGCCTTGTCGTTTATCCAGGCATCCGATATGGCCATGACGGCGGCAAATGACGCTCCCATCAGGAAACGAAGCAACGTCCAGACGGCAACCCCGTCCAGAATTTCCAGGGCGACGATGGCAATTGTCATGATCCCGGCCGCTGCCGCATAGGCGCGTACAAGGCCTATGCGGTAAATCTGTGGCGGTGACAGTAAACAACCCAGGATGAAGCCCAGCGAGTAGGAGGCGGCGACCAGTGCCACATCGGATTCATCGCCACCGCTCTCTGCGATGACAATCGCCACCATGGTGGTGATGGCTGCATTGGAAAACTGCACAAAGAATGACGAACTGATGAGCGAGATCAGGCTGGCGAGGATAGAACCCATTGGTGTTTCGCTTGATTCCTAATTAGATTGGGTCAGAAGTACAGGTTAGCCCACATTAGGGCAGCCGAGGGGGGGCGAAGCCAACTTTGTTGACCTGTATCGGCTTGGAAGGAGAAAAGGGATGCTATCGCCTGCGACATCGGTTGGCGATACAGAGCAATTCTGTGAACTGGTTTGCAAATGCAGCGATGATCGCGAATCTTCTGTGAACTGGTTTGCAATTGGCGCGCCGATCGCGGGTGAATTCAGCGCGCAAACCTATAATAGCGCTTGGGTGCAATGGCTACCCAAAGGACTATTAAAGGTGTGTTACCCATGAACGATGCCCGTGGTACCAGAATACTAGTGGTGGACGACAGCGAAGAGATTCGAGGCCTGTTGGAGATTGCTCTTGGGGGCGTCGGCTACGACGTGTCGCTTGCCGAGCACGGCTGGGCAGCCTTGGCCAGGGTGAAGGATGATTCCCCCGATCTCATCCTGTTGGACGTTCAGATGCCTGGCATGGACGGTTTCGAAACCTTGAAGAGACTCAAGGCTATTGAGGGCTGCAGTGATATCCCGGTTCTTTTCCTCACGGCGGAAACCAGCATGGAAGGCGTTGTGGCGGGTCTGGGCCTGGGCGCTCTGGATTACATCAAGAAACCCATTAACCTGAGAGAATTGCTGGCCCGCGTCGACAGGTTTGTCAAGCTGCTGCACCTCCTGCAGCCCAAGCATGATCGAAAAAAAAGCCAACCAGCTAGACAGTCACAGGTGCTAAGTTTCCGTGACAGAGGGCGCTCGGCAAGCTAGAGCAATTGTTTCACCCTATTTAAGTATCGCGGTGAGTACTCGATGCTCAGAGCTTGCGGCGATGCAATTCTGTGAGCTGGCTTCGCAAGGGGAGCAATAATCGCGTGACTTTTGTGACCCGGATTACAAATCGAGCGATGACCGTAAAGTAATTCAAAGGGTGGTCGTATAGTCTAGGAGGCGCGTGTTACTTAGGGGCTGGATTGCCCATGAACTATTCCACTGGGACAAAAATACTTGTCGTGGATGACAGCGAAGAGATTCGAGGTCTGTTGGAGATTGCTCTCCAGGCTGCCGGCTATGAGGTGTCGCTTGCCGAGCACGGTTGGGCAGCCTTGGCCAGGGTGAAGGACAGCCCCCCCGACCTGATTTTGTTGGACGTCCAGATGCCTGGCATGGATGGCTTTGAAACCCTTCAAAGGCTCAAGGCAGTGGAGGGCTGTAGTGATATCCCGGTGCTTTTCCTGACGGCTGATACCAGCATGGAAGGCGTTATTGCCGGTATGGGCCTGGGCGCGCTGGATTACATCAAGAAACCAATTGAACTGAATGTATTGCTGACCCGCGTCGAGCGGTTCGCACGGCTACTGCGCATGCTGCAACCTGCGAGTGATCGAAAGACAAGCCGACCCGCCAAGCGATCAAACTTCTACGTTCACAAGGTCTGACAACGCGCTGGATTTCCACTCTGGGAAACCTGCTAGACACCGCGGGAACACTCAAGAATAGGCTCTAACCGGTCGATATTACGGGTGAAAGGGACAATATCGCGAGTTTTGCGATTTGCCGACACGGCCAGAGTACAGACATGGTTTGCGACCAACAGGAAATACGTGAACTGACCGATAACCCGGCGCTCGGAGCGGTGTGGTCAAAGGACGGGTCCACCCGCAACATCGGCCAGATTCTCGCGACCTCAAAGGACCGCGATAGCGAGACCGACGAGGATCAGCGCGACCGGCTTTTTCTCAAGGTGCTGGCCAGCATCGCAGTCAATGTTTTCGCCATCCTGCTGATATTCCAGTTTCTGCTTCCCACCACGGCGGCCGGCGGACCGGTGGGGCGCCTGCTTCTGCTGTCGGTACTGGGCCTGGTCTTTGGTACCGGCCTGGTGTTCCTGAATTTCGGTCATCGCCATCTCTGCGCCAATTTTCTGCTCCTGCTGCTGGGAGCGGTCCTGTTTTCCGGCAGCTTCTACCTGGGCGGTATGCGTTCGCCGACGACCGCAGCCCTGCTGCTCCTGCCGGTGCTGGCCGCAACACTCATGGACAGTCGCTGGACCTGGTTCTGGACGATTGTCACTCTCGTGGCCTGGTTGACGATGGTAGTGCTGGAGATGAGCGGGTTTCCGATCGAGCAACGCGCCAAGCCGGCCAATATCCCGATGGCAGTGGGACTGGCACTTTTCGGCTCACTACTGGTGGTGATGGCGGTGATGAACTCCTATATTCGCTCAAGCACGGAGCTGCGCGATCGCATGGTGGAGAAGAATCAACGGCTGGACCACCTCGCCTCCCACGACACGCTAACCGGCATTCCCAACCGGCGCTTCTTTTTTGATGAAGCGCAGCGCAGCATGGCCCGCGCCAGACGACTGGGCAAGCCGATGGCGGTGCTGGTCATTGACCTGCGCAAATTCAAGCTGGTCAATGACTGCTATGGCCACTCAGTGGGCGATGAACTGTTGTGCAACTTTGCCCGGCGACTCACGGAGGGGTTTCGGGGAACCGATTTCGTGGCCCGCCTCGGTGGTGACGAGTTCGCGGTCATCCTTGCGAATGTCGACGGCCAGGAGGGGGTAGACCGCGCCATCGCCCGCTTCCTGGCGACCCCGCAGCAGCCCCTCGAGGCTGATGGCATCAGTATTGGCTGCGAGTGTGATATCGGCTCTGCTCTCTACCCGGAGCAAGGCGAGAACCTGGTTGAGCTTTATGACATCGCAGACCACCACATGTACCAGGTCAAGCACCAGCTCGCGTAACACCCTCAGCTTCATCTATTGAAAAGATACTGAACTCAGAGCACGAAAAAATGCTCTGGTAGTCCATAATGTGTTCGCGGTTTGCTGATTGACCGTAACCTGATTCAGCTGATGGACTCAGAGCAGGCATGTTTACCTTCTTCGAAAACCTGGTTCAGCCGTTCCCGCCAGAAGCCCCGGCGCAACCCCCGGCAACGCTGTGGGCGTTTTGCTGGCATTACACCCGGGGTATCTGGCCCTGGCTGGTGGTGATGTCAGTGCTGGTGGCGATGATCGCGGTGGTCGAAGTCATGTTGTTCGGCTTCCTCGGCAATATCGTCGACTGGCTGGCGACGGCCGACCGGGCTACCTTTCTCGAGGAGGAGGGCGACACGCTGCTACTGATCGGCGCTGTTGTGCTCGTCGCGCTGCCCCTGCTGAGCTTCCTGGCGGCCCTGGTCATGCACCAGACCCTGATGGGTAACTATCCCATGCGCATCCGCTGGATGGCGCACCAGTATCTGCTGCGCCAGAGCTTCGGTTTCTACCAGGATGAATTCGCCGGGCGCGTCGCCACCAAGGTGATGCAGACTGCACTGGGCGTGCGCGAGGCGGTGATGAAGCTGGCGGACGTCATGATCTACGTCTCGGTCTACTTCTTTGGCGGCCTGTTGCTGGTTGCCAGTTTCGACTTCTGGCTGATGCTGCCCTTCGTGATCTGGCTGCTTCTGTATGGTGTGGTGCTGAACAACATTCTGCCGAAGTTACACAAGGTGGCGGAAGAGCAGGCGGATGCGCGTTCCACCATGACCGGCAGGGTGGTCGACAGCTACACCAACATCATGACCGTGAAGCTGTTTGCCCATACCCGGCAGGAGGAGAACTATGCACGCGAGAGCATGCGGGGCTTCCTCACCAAGGTTTACAGCATGATGCGGCTCTCCACCTGGCTGGAGGTATCCATCGATTTTCTCAATGCGCTGCTGCTGTTTGCCGTGGGCTACGTGGCCATCTGGTCCTGGCTTAACGGTGTGGCCAGCGTGGGTGGTATTGCCGTGGCTATCGGGCTCGTCTTGCGACTGCACGGCATGTCTCACTGGATCATGTGGGAGCTGGCCGATCTCTTCGAAAACCTGGGCATGGCCCACGACGGCATGAATACCATCTCGAAAGTACAGATGGTGACCAATGCCGCGGACGCGGGTCCACTGGAGGTAACGCAGGGCGCCATCACCTTCGAGGGCATTTGCTTTCACTACGGCAAGTCCGGCGGTGTGATCGATGACTTCTCCCTGAGCATTGCACCCGGTGAGAAGGTCGGCATTGTCGGTCGCTCCGGTGCGGGTAAGACCACCCTGATGAATGTGCTGTTGCGTCTGTTCGATCTCGAGGGCGGTCGGATTTTGATCGACAACCAGGATATTTCCCGGGTCGACCAGGAGAGCCTGCGCGCGCAGATCGGCGTGGTCAGCCAGGATACGTCTTTGCTGCATCGCACCATTCGCGAAAATATCGCCTACGGGCGGCAGGACGCGAGCGATGAAGAGATCACCCACGCGGCCATGCGCGCCAACGCCCACGAGTTCATTACCGGCCTCAGCGATCTCGACGGCCGTCACGGCTACGATGCCCAGGTGGGTGAGCGCGGCGCCAAGCTGTCCGGCGGCCAGCGCCAGCGCATTGCCATCGCCCGCATGTTCCTGAAAGACGCGCCCATCCTGGTGCTGGACGAGGCGACCTCGGCACTGGATTCCGAGGTGGAAGCGGTGATCCAGGAAAACCTGCTGAAACTCATGGAAGGTAAAACCGTGCTGGCGATCGCCCACCGGCTGTCGACGATCTCGGCGTTGGACCGCCTGGTGGTAATCGACCAGGGCAAGATCATCGAGCAGGGCAGCCACGATGAACTGGTCCAGGCGAGTGGGCTCTACGCTGATCTCTGGCAGCGGCAGTCGGGTGGTTTTATCGCCTGATATGATGTCCACGAAAATGTCCTGAGGTAGGAGTACGCAAATGGATAGCGAACTGAAAAAGAACCTGGTCGGGCTGCTGGAGCAAGCCCACGAAGCACACGCGGCGGCTTTCGCCGACGTAAACGGCGCGGATCCGGACTGGCCTATCTGGTATGCGGAACACCTGTTCGAGGCGCTGACCCAGCAACTGGACCCGGAGCTTTCCAGGAGCCAGCTCATCTACTGCCTGATGGATGCGGAAACCGAACACCAGGCCCTGGCTTCTGACTCGCCCTGGCAGGAGTTCTATGCCGCTCACCTGATGGAATGTCATGCACCGGCGGAAACACCGGCACAGGAAAAGCTCGCCCTCTACCATTTCCAGGGTTGTCCCTTCTGCTCAATCGCCCGGGAACCCATCGACCGGCTGGGAATTGACGTGGAGTTACGCGATATCTACCAGGACGGGCGATTCCTGGATGAACTGGTCGCAGCGCGGGGAAGGGCAACGGTGCCTGTCCTTCGCATCACCAGTTCTGACGGCGAGGATCGCTGGATGCCCGAGTCGCGCGATATCGTCCACTATATCGAGTCGACCTATGGCTAGCACGGTATGAGCGAACAGCCGGGGAGCTCCCGTGTACTGGTTGCCGGAGCCACCGGCTACCTGGGTAAATTCGTGGCCAGGGAACTGAAATCCCGCGGCTACTGGGTTCGCGTGCTCACCCGCAGCATCGAGCGCCTGGAGCAGCCGGGGCCCTTTACCGCACCGGCTATTTCCCGGGACTCGGTAGATGATGTGTTTGTCGGTGAGCTGACCCAACCGGACACGATGGCGGGGGTCATGGACGGCATCGATGTCGTGTTTTCCTCCGTGGGAATTTCCCGCCAGCGCGACGGCCTCAGCTTCGAGCAGGTCGACTACCAGTGCAATCGCAACCTGCTCGATCTCTGTGAGGGCAGCAGCGTCAGAAAATTTGTCTACGTATCCATGCAGGGTGCAGAAAACATCGGCCATCTCGCCATCACCGATGCCCACGAACGCGTGGTACAAGACCTGGCAGACTCCGGCATGCAGTACGCCATTGTCAGGCCCTGTGGCTACTTCTCCGATATGGGGGTGCTGCTGGACATGGCCAAAAAGGGACGGGCATTCCTGGTCGGCGAGGGCAGCAATAAAATGAGCCCTATACACGGGGCCGACCTCGCCGCGGTTTGCGTCGATGCCATCGAAGGCGATGCCCTGGAGGTCGAGGCGGGCGGCCCCGACATACTGACCCAGCGCGAAGCCGCGCAATTGGCCTTCGAGGTTGCCGGCAATCCGGAAAAAATTACCGTTATACCCCTGTGGCTGGCGCGGGGCCTGGTCCGCTTTATTGGCCTCTTATCAAAACAGTTCGGCGACCTGGCGGACTTCATTGTTACCGCCGGAGAAATTGATGGGGTCGGGCCGCCACTGGGAAAGCGCACCCTGCGCAGCTACTTTGAGGGCTTGCTGGAGGGCCGGGATGATCCCTGAAGGCAGCCCATGAAACCATTCCTATCGATACTCGTCTTCCTTTTTGTGGGTCAGGTATACGCCGGTGAGCCGCTGACGGTTACCGGCGTTAGCTACTATCCCGCCCCCGGCGCCGAGCTGGTCGAAAACGTAAACCTGGAGATAGAAAACGGTCGCATTACCAGGATCACCCGCGGCAAGAGCGCGTCCCGGGGACAGCGTATACACGGCAAAGGACTCACCGCCAGCTACGGCTTCTGGAACAGCCACGTGCACTTCACCGACCCCCGTGTATTGGAAGACCCGCAGGGAGTACTCGACGACATGCTGCTGCAATACGGGTTCACGCAGGTCCTCGATACCGGGTCCTACCTGGTCGACACACTGCGCCTGAAACAGCAGATAGTGGACGGTAAGCTGCGAGGCCCGGCGATTTACACGGCGAACGGCAGTTTTGTGTACAAGGATGGCACGCCCGCCTACCTGCCGCCGGACTTGAAGCTTCCCGAGGCGGCCACGCCGGAGGAGGGCGCTGCGTTAACCGAATATTTCCTGGGTGAGGGCGCGGACGGGATCAAGATATTCTCGGGCTCTTTCCAGACCCCGGAGGAGACCATTTATCTGCCGGTGCCCGTGATCAGGGCTATTGCCGATGCGGCCCACGCCCGCGACAGTTTTGTCGTTGCCCATCCCACCACGGTGCTCGGCTTCAGCAATGCTGTCGAAGGCGGTGTACATGTGATGGCACACACCACGTCTGCCGGCAGCGTGATCTCCGAGGGCACACTCAAAAAGATGCAGGCAAAGAACATCGCCCTGATTCCCACCCTGTCCCTGTGGCGCTACGAAATGATGAAGTTCACCGGCAGCGAGCGTATTGCCGATGCCGTCGAGGGGGATGCGATTGCACAAATGCAGCAGTTGCTCGCGGCGGACATCGAAATCCTGTTTGGCACCGATGTGGGCTATATGACCGAGTTCGACACCCGCCGCGAGTTTGCGTTGCTGCGCCGTGCCGGTATGGACTGGCCCGCCATACACCATGCCCTGACCGTCGGGCCCGCCAGACGATTCTCGAAGGAGGACGCCGTGCTTGAAGCAGGCGCCCGGGCGAATATCGTCTTACTGGAGGGAGATCCCGCCACGGACATCACTGCCTTGTCCAATGTTGCCTATACCATTATCGATGGGAAGGTCGTCTACCGGCGCGCCGACTGATCATTCAAGTGTGGACCAGGCAAGTTTTGCTGCATCGAATAATAGCTGGTCGATATCCGTGGATTCGTCCATGCTGCTCGCCGGACAAACCAACGAGGTGAATCCCTCGGTATGCCATTGCATTGGTCCGCTGGTATCCGGCAACCGGGCCGGCGTCGGCCAGGGTGTGCAGTAGAAGTAGGGCTCGGCGTAGCTCCCATCCCCGGGCGATAAGCCCACACCCACGGAGCGTGCCGTTTCCGGAGCACCTTCATCGAGCACGAACAGGGTCGCCAGGTCGTAGTGGTGTGGCCAGCAGCGCACCGCGGGTTTGGACAGGGCCTTTATCCCGTACTTCTCCACCAGGCCCTCTAGACTGGATTGGGCTTGTGCGTACCACGCGCCCAGGGTCTCGAGCTCCTCACGGCGCTTGTCTCCTGCAAAGTCACCGTAATCAATTGATGCCAGTTCGTAGGGCATTTCCGCATGTTCGGTTGTGCGCAAGCCCGCACTGGACAGGTGCTCGTCACACCAGGCCCGCGCGTTGTCTTCTGTTGATTGATCGAGTGCGAGTGAGTCGATTTCACTGCCATTCTCAAACCAGCGTAGAGACAAGCTGCGAAAGCCGAACCCAATCTGAACAAGTCCATCCGCATCCAGCGGGCGGCTGACCAGGCTGAAGCTGTCTGTGTCCCAGCCCAGGTTGGAGTGGCTGTCATCGGCAGCGGCTGCCAGGTTGGCCCGGGCTGCCCTCGATGGCCATTGCACCGCCGCGTGGCTCAGGTCACGGACTGTGACCAGTTGCTGCGGTGCTACCGCAAATAGTGTGGCATTGGACATCGACGTCTCCTCAGACCAGTTCCGCGTCGGTCATGAATTCCACCAGTGCAGGACCCTGGTGATTCAGTGCAGTTTGCAGCGCCTCTTCCAGTTCCGAGGCGTCGGTTACGCGAATCCCCATGGCGCCACAGAGTTGTGCGTACTCGGCGAAGTTCGGGTTGTGCAGATCGGTTTCCCACACGTCCCATTCCCCGGCCCGCTGCTCCTTGGAGATCTTGCCGAGTTCACAGTTGTTAAGCAGGATGTGGGTCACGTCCATGTTGTATTTCACCAGGGTAGTGACCTCGGCCAGGTACTGGCCAAAGCCGCCGTCACCTGAGATGGAGATCACCTTGCGACCTGCCTGCTCATCGAAATCCTGGGTGGCGCTCCAGGCGCCCATCGCCGCCGGAAGGCTGAAGCCGATAGACCCCAGGTAACCCGACATTAATACGCTGTGTTCCCGGCACTCGAAATAGCGGCCAAAGGAATACGTGTTATTACCCACGTCCACAGCGATCACGGCATTCTCGGGTGCTGCGGCGGTCAGGGCAGCGAACACCGCGGCGGAGCTGATACCCTGGCCCCGGTCATCCGCCGCCCGGCTGGCCTTTTCCTCGCGCCAGGCTTTCCACCTTGCCGCGAGTTCGGGCAGTTGGTCCTCGGCTGGTAGTGTGGCGGGGAGTGCGTCGAGCCAGCCCCCCACGGTGCGGCCGATCTCGCCCAACACCGGGTAGTCGACCGGGTGGAACTTACCCAGTTGCATGGCTTCGAAGTCGACCTGGATGATCGGCTTCTTCTTCTCGATACCGGTGTGATTGGAAAAGGATGACCCCAGCGCGATGATCAGGTCACATTCGCTCATGAACCAGGAGGCTATCGGCGTGCCGGAGCGACCCAGTACCCCGGCGGCATTCGGATGCGCGTCTGAAATCTGCCCCTTGGCCTTGAAGGTGGTAACTACCGGCGCATTCAACCGTTCCGCCAGCTCGGTGACGGGTGCCATCGCCAGGCGTGCGCCATAACCCACAATAATCAGCGGACGTTTTGCATTGGCTATCGCGGTCATGGCCGCTCCGGTGCTTTTCTCATCCGGGGCAATATCCGTCGCGCCTAGCCGTCCATCGGGTGTCTGTGCGCTGGCATCGCCTGCCGGCAATGTCTGCGTATCGTCGGGGAAGATCAGATGCGCGACATCGCGTTCGACGATCGCGTTTTTACAGGCCAGCGACATCAGCTCAGCATGATTGGAAGTCGGCATTACCGGCTGGCTGAAACGCGACACGGCTTCAAAAGCTGAGTGGAGATCGATGTCCTGGAATGCACCGGGCCCAAATACCTGGGTTTGCACCTGGCCCGTCAGTGCGAGGACTGGCGCGCGGTCGACCTTGGCGTCCCAGAGCCCGGTCATCAGGTTGGTAGCGCCGGGCCCGGCGATGGTCAGGCAGGCTGCCGGTTTGCCACTGAGCTTGGCGTAGCCCGAGCAGGCGAAAGCAGCTGCTCCCTCGTGCCTTATCCCCACGTAGTCAAGGTTCCCGGCGACGCTCTGGCGGCGCAATGCATCCGCCAGCCCCAGGTTCGAATGGCCCACCATGCCAAACACGCGCTTCACACCCCAGTTGACCATGGTTTCGGCCATCACATCCGTTACTGTGGCCTGGTGGGCAGCTTCCGCGTCCACGGCGACATAGATCCCGTCATCGCGCGCTTCCACCGGGTATAGCTGCTGGCCTGTATCCTCGTGTCCGCCCGGCGGTTCGCCGGTCAGCGGATCGAAATCCCAGCCGTGCCAGGGACAACGCAGCCAGCATTTCCCGTCCACGCCGGTCTCGATTGAGCCCTCACCCAGTGGGCCACCCTGGTGGGGGCAACTGTTGTCCATTGCGCTGTACTGCTCATCAAAATGCACCAGGGCGAGCGATGTCGTGCCCACGGTGATGGTCTTGACGCGTCCGTTCGGTAGCTCGTCCAGCTCTGCAACCTTGTGCCAGTTCTCATGATCTGTCATCAGTACATACTCCCGTCGAGGTTTTAGCGCTTGTGCTCTGGGCTGTGGAAATCGGTTTTACAGCCGGCGTCCCAGGCTTCGGGCTGGTTGCCGTGGGCCGGAATGCCGCCGGCGTCCTTCAGCATGCGTGCCAGGTGCAGGCAGTTCCAGACCAGGAATGTGGTGTTGCGATTGGTGAAGTCATTCTCCGGGCCGCCGGAACCCGGGTCCATGTAGGATGGGCCGGGACCGGCCTCACCCATCCAGCCGGCGTCGGCCTGGGGTGGCACCGTGTAGCCAATATGTGACAGCGAAAACAGGATATTCATGGCGCAGTGTTTTACGCCGTCTTCGTTACCGGTAATCAGGGTTGCGCCGACCTTGCCGTAATCACGGTACTAGCCTTTGTCGTTAAAAGAGTGGGTGTAGCCGTACATGCGCTCGAGCACGCGGTTGCACACGGAACTCTTCTCGCCCAGCCAGACCGACGTGCCTATGATCAGGATATCGCAGGCGTCGATTTTCGCCTGTATCTGGGGCCAGTCGTCACGCTCGTAGCGGTCGACTCCCGTATAGTCCTGCTCCAGGCCTGCGGGAAGCTCGAAGTCGACCGGGCGCAGGATTTCTGTGCTCACGCCGTTGGCCTGGAAGATGCCTTCCGCCACTTTCAACAGGCCCTCGGTGTGGGACAGATTGGGCGACCGCGTCAGGGTGCAGTTGAGCATAAGCACGCTGAGGTCGTCGTAACTGGCCGGTGTATCGGTACATTGCCGATCGGTGATGTCTTTGAGTTGCTGGGTCATGATTGCCGTCCTGCTCGTTGCCTGGAAGTTGTGTTGAGCGTGCATTGCGCGCCCATACCCAATGGGTACGAACCAGTTTAGGCAATAGATCTAGGAATCGTTCCGTCGACGGCGTTTTTCCTGGCGGGCGTTGCCGCCAGGTTAGATGGAACTGGTCTTAGGAATCCGCAGCGTCCGCCGCGGCGAACTCCGCGTAGGCCTGGGCGGTGCCTTCTGCCATTTTGTCACCGTCGAAGGGGATCGACATCTCCGAGGTGAATTCCAAAACGATGCGCTCCGGTGTATCGAGAAAGCGCACGAACATGTCGGGATCCAGGCCGGCCGTGAACTTGTTGTCCGGGTCGTTATTCGCTTCGTGCTTCATGCCCGCGGCGAGGATATTGTAGAACCACTGCTTCACCTCGGGCTCATCGTGAATCACCGTGTGGCCCTTATAGGTGACGGTTTTGCCGCCGCCCATGGGGGTGCCCTTGCCGGTGATGACAATCGCCGAGCGCGGGTCGCGGTCAATGGCCTTGATGCGCACTCGCTCGCGGGTGGCCGTCATCCAGATCTTGCCATCGATCGCCACGTAGGCGGTGGTCACGCCCAGGGGGTGGCCGGCCTTGTTGGACCAGATAAAGGTGCACTCGCCACCGGTAGCGAGCAGTTCCTGTTCGCGCTCGGGATCGAGCCGGTACTGTTTAACGTCGTCGTAGTTCCTGGATTGCTCTGCCATGGTTTTGCCCCCGCTGGTTGAAGCCCGACAGTTTAGCCGAAATCTCTGGCGAACGCGCAACTCGGCCTATAATGAATCCCACTGACAGCACGAGATTCCCGAGACCTCCATGAGCACTGATTTGAGCACCCCGCTTACCCTGTACGGCTCCAGCATTTCCTACTTCACGGGCAAGCTGGAGAATTACTTCCGCATCAAGGGCGTTCCCTACCGCCTGCAGTCGATGACCATGAAGGAGCACGCGCCGCAAGTCATGGCGGCGATCGGTTCCACCCAGATGCCCGCCTTGCAACTCGCCGACGGACGCTGGATGAGCGACAGCACACCGATTATCCAGTGGTTTGAAAGTGAAAGCCCTGCACCGGCAGTGATTCCCGGTGACCCGCTGCAACGCTTCTTCAGCCTGTTGCTGGAGGATTACGCCGATGAATGGCTGTGGCGCCCGGCCATGCACTACCGCTGGTATTACCGGGAGGGAGCCCACTGGGCCAGTTCCCATCTTGCCGAGGAGCTGACAGAGGGGATGCTGTTACCGGGCGTGGTCAAGCGCTGGATGTTGATCCGGCGCCAGCGCGGGGGATATACCAGCGGCGACGGTATTACGCCCGACCAGGTGCCGGGTGTAGAAGCCATCTACCTGCGCATGCTGGAGCAACTGGAAGCGATTTTCCGCAAGCGGCCCTTCCTGCTGGGGGACAAACCCAGCCTGGCGGATATCGGGTTTTCCGGCCCCATTTTCCGCCACTTCGGGCTGGACCCGGTACCGGCGCATATCATGCGCAGCGAGGCGCCCGCTGTGTGGGAATGGGCGGCACGGCTCTGGAATACCACGCTGGAGGGTAATACCGGCTCGCTGCTGGAGGGTATCCCCGACGACTGGGGTCCCATCCTCGACGAAGTCGGCCGTCACTACCTGCCCTACCTCTGCGCCAATGTCGACGCCGTGCTGGCGGGCAACAAGCGTTTTGATTGCGAAGTCGGCGGCGTTCGCTACACCCGTGCGCGCTGGTCAAAATACCGGGTCTGGTGCCTGCACAAACTGCGTGAGCATTTCAACGCCCTGTTACCCGAACAGCAGTCGGCGGCGCAGTCGCTGCTGGAACAAAACGGTTGCTGGGAACCCCTGTGGCGACACGCCGAGCTGCCGATGGAGGAGGGGCTCTGTAGCCAGCTTCCCTTCCACGTGGATGCGAAAATGATCGATGTGTACGAGTAGCTGGCAAAAATTGATCTGCGACAGGCTATCCCGCACAGAGTACTGGCTTGCATTCACAAGCACCGATACCTGCGGCTAGACTCAGGTATCGAGTCAGGCAAAACGGCAGTTTTCTATGAGCCCAGCCACCACGGCAGCGGCAATCGCTTCGGAATCCCCCTACACGGTTGACGCCGGGGCGGCTATCGCCCGGGCCGGGGGTAATGCCATCGACATCGCGGTGGCCAGCGCCCTGGCGGCCACGGTCAGTGAAACCATCATGTGTTCTATCGGTGGCTCTGCATTTATTGCCATCAAGAAACCCGAGCAGGAACCGGAGCTGATCGATGGCGCCGATGCCATGCCCCACGTGCCCGCGGCGGCGATGGAACATTCCGATGAAGCCTGGAAACGGGCGTATATCCCCTATGGGGACGGTATTACCGTCAACGTGGGACACGCATCCGTGGCTGTGCCGGGAATGTTGCGGGCCGTCGAGCTCGCCTGGAAGCGCCACGGGTCGCTGCCCTGGGCCGAGATCGTCCAGCCTGCACTGGAGCTCGCGAAGACAGGGGTCACTGCCAGTCATACCCTGGTGAAATGGCTGGGCATGGCCGGCCAGGCGGTCTTCTACGACCAGCTGGAAAGCCGTGAGAGTTTCTTCCCGGACGGCATCAATCCCATCCAGAGCGAGGAGTTCTACAAGGCGCCTCACCTGGATACGGCCCTGGACCTGATTGCCCGTGAGGGTGCCGATGCACTTTACTGCGGCGATATCGGGCGTGCGCTGGAAAAGGAAGTGCAGGACAACGGCGGTTTCGTCACCCTCGAGGACCTTGGCGCCTACGAGGCCCAGGTTCGGCGCCCGATTATCCTTAACTCACACGGTTTCAAACTGGCCCTGAATCCACCACCGGCCATCGGTGGTGCCATGGTGGGCTCCATGGTGCAGATGTACGACTCCCTCTGGCACGAGGATATCAGTGCGGCTGAGCAAAGCCTGGCCATCGCGCGGGTACAGCGTGCGATGTTTTCCCTGCGCCACCAGGAAGCCAATGCGGAGTGGGGTGCGCAGCGTGCCGGCCAGATCCTGGAGAAAGACTGGCTGGAGAAGTTCCTGCACAAGAGTTATTCGCCTAACACCATGCACATGAGCGTTGCGACGGCTGATGGCACGGTCGTGGCCATCACCATGAGCAATGGCTACGGCTCCGGCATATCCATCCCGGGTACCGGCATTCCCACCAACAACAGCCTCGGTGAACCAGAGCTGAACCCCGCCGGCTTTTTCCGGATTCAACCGGGCGGGCGCCTGGTGTCCAACATGTCACCGACGGTGGTCTGGGACGAGTCCGGTACCTCGCTGGCTATGGGGTCGCCGGGAGCCAGCCGCATCACCACCACGATCTTCCAGGGCTGGCAACGCTTTGCCTACGAGAAGATGAGTTTCGAGGACATGGTCCGGGCACCGCGACTGCACGTGGAAGACGTCGACGGCGAGTTCACGCTGCAGCATGAACCCGGCATCGATGTATCCGCCGCAGGCGGCGAATTCAAACTGCGGGCCTTCGACGACATCGACATGTATTTCGGCGCGCTCAATGTGGCGGGCCGGGAGGCCGATGGCCAACTACACGCGCTGGCCGACAATCGCCGGCACGGCGCGCAAGTTATCCTTTAGTCTGTCAGCAGCCCGACTGTCCTAATCGTCATCCTTATTGGATTTTTTGGACTTTTTGGATTTCTCAGATTTATCTGACTTCCCGGATTTTCCTGACTTGTCAGATTTCCCTGACTTCTCGGATTTCCCGGACTTCTCAGATTTCTCCGACTTTTCAGATTTCTTCGACTTCTTCTTCAGCTTTGTGATCTCCGCTGACCAGTTGAGGCGATTGATCGGGTTGTCGATGTCGCGGAAGCCGTTACCGAACTCGGGAGCGCCGGCGCGGGATTCGCCGCCGCCACCGCCAAAGAAGTCGACGCCATCGCTGATAAGAAAGCCGCCCTCGGCACCGAAGGGACAGTCGCCACCTTGTAGCGGCCCGGGTGGGAACTCGCTGGTAAAGCCCTGGGGGCAGACCCAGAAGTCGAGGGTGTTACCTGACACACTCAATACTGCCGGCGCATCGATATCCGCGGCACGGATGCCGATATTCTTCTTATCGATCTTGTACTTGAAGCCGGCAAGGCTGGCCTTCCTGAATTTCTCGATCTGCAGGGTATCGCCGTCGGGCAGCAGGATGCCCTCGGCCACGCCGCTCAATATATGGCCCGGTACACCGCTGGTGTTGGCGTCGTAGATGTAGGAGAACTTCACCCGGGCGCGGAACACTTCCTCCGCACTCCAGTTGGCCTTGTTGATCGGCGAATCAAAGTCACGGTAGCGGTTGTTCCCCTGCTCGTTGAGCTCCTCGATCTCGGGAATGCCGGCCAGGGCCACGCCGTCGAAAACCTCCGGAGCGCCGAAGTCCTCCTCATCCGAGATCAGGAAGCCGCCCTCGTTGCCAAAGGGGCAGTCGCCGCCATTGCCATTGACCTGGGTGAAGCCCTGGGTGCAGATCCAGAAATCGAGGGTGTCCCCGGATAAGCTCATCACCGGTGGCTGGGTAGCGTCGACTGCCCGTATGCCCGGTGCCTCACCAATCGGGTAGGCGAAGCCGGCAAGGCTCGCCGATACCAGCTTATCGATGACGATGGTGTCACCGTCTTGCTGCAGTTTACCCTCGACCACACCGGTCAGTACGTGACCGGGCGTGCCGCGCTGGTTTGCATCAAAGGTATAAGAAAAGGAATAAAGTTCTGCGTTGGCGTTCACGGCCGCAATGCTGAGAGCCGCCAACAGTACAAGTCTGTTGAACAAGGTCATTGCCTGGATTCTCCATGTCGGTTTAATACCTGTCAGGCATCTCGGCGTTCCATGCAGCATCCAAGCAGCCTTCGCGAAAAAGTATAGTCACCGATGAACAACTAACCCGGGTTTCTTAGTGGCAGGTGGCGCTCTGTTCAACTATTGTCCAGGTTGCGTTGCCCCCGCAGGCTGCATTGGCCAAGCACCTGTCCTCCATGGCAGACTCTGCCCACCGAGGGAAACTGTGAGGTCTTGAGAGTGGTGGAGAATTGCACCCGGTTGAACCTGCCGACTGTTGGCCTGTGCACGCTGTTGCTGATGGCCTGCAGCCCTGTTGACGATCCCAGCCTGCAACCGGCGTTTGATCCGGCCGCCGCCGAACCGCCGCCACCCAAGGCCACCGTTACCAGCAATCCCCAGCGCAACCTGCTGTGGGGGGATTTGCATATTCACACCAGCTATTCCACTGACGCCTATACCATGGGAGTGCGGGCCACACCGGACGATGCCTATGTGTTCACCCGTGGCGGCACCATCGAGCACGCCGCCGGCTACCCGATCCGTATCGACCGGCCCCTGGATTTCGCGGCGGTCACCGACCACGCGGAATACATGGGTACTGCTCGCCTCGACGAAGCGGTATTGCCGCTGGAGGAGCGCTCCCTGCGCGAGCGACTGCTGAATGACAGCAAACTGTCCATGACCATCGCCTTCGTGCAATCGACACTGCCGATTGCCGGCGGCGACCTGTCGGCCGGGTCCGATGCGGTGCGCCAGGTCGGCGAGGATGCCTGGCAGTTGATGGTGGACACCGCGGAGCGTCACTACGAGCCCGGTGTGTTTACCACCCTGGTCGGCTACGAGTGGACCTCCATGCCGGACAACCAGAACCTGCACCGCAATGTTATCTACCGGGACACGAATGTGCCGAGCATTCCCTTCAGCTCCCTCGACTCGGATAACCCCGAGGATCTCTGGGGCGCCCTGGACGCACAGCGCGAGCAGGGCATGACGGTAATGGCCATCCCCCACAATGGCAATGTCAGCAATGGGCTGATGTACGACCGGGTTCAGTTCGATGGTTCCCAGATCGATTCGGCCTACGCGCAACAGCGCATGCGCAACGAGCCGGTGAGTGAGATTCTGCAAATCAAGGGTAGCTCCGAGACCCATCCACTGTTGTCGCCCAAGGACGAGTTTGCCGGCTTTGAAATTATGACCGAACAGCTCAGCGCCGATGGGGATTTCAGCGAACCCCGGGGCAGCTATGCCCGCGATGCATTGCGCGCCGGTATCGAGATGGCCCATGCGGAGGGTTTCAACCCCTATCGCTTCGGCGTGATCGGCAGCAGCGACAGCCACAATGCGAGCACCTCGGTGGAGGAGGACAATCACCACGGCAAGCTGCCGGTGATGGACGGTTCTGCCGGATTACGCCTGGGTGAGGCCTTGTTGCTGCCGGACCAATACCTGCGCCAGAAACGCTGGGGCTCGGCGGGCCTGGCTGCCGTCTGGGCCCAGGAGAACACCCGTGAATCCGTCTACGATGCCCTGGCCCGGCGGGAAACCTATGCCACTTCGGGGCCGCGGATCAGCCTGCGCTTTTTCGGCAGTTTCGAATACCAGCAGGTGATCAAGCACGCCCGGGAACGCATCGCCATGGCCTACGAACTCGGTGTGCCCATGGGAGGCGAACTTCCCGAGGCAGTGCCCGGCAGGTCGCCGCGCTTTATTGTATGGGCGGCGATGGACCCGGAGGGGGCCCACCTGGACCAGTTGCAGATCATCAAGGGCTGGGTGGATGCCGAGGGTGTCAGTCACGAGAAAGTCTATGTTGTCGCCGCCTCAGGTGACCGGGTAATCCGTCACGACCGGGTGGCCACTGTGGGCAACACGGTAGACGTGGCCAGGGCGACCTACGACAACAGCATCGGTGACCCCCAGTTGCAGGGCTACTGGGAAGACCCGGAATTCGATCCGAATGTGCCGGCCTTTTACTACGCCAGGGCCATCGAGATTCCCACACCGCGCTGGTCCACCTACGATGCGAAGCGACTGGGTGTCGAGGCACCGCAACCCACCAGTATCCGGGAGCGGGCGATCAGCTCCTCGATCTGGTATCGAGCGGAGAAATGACATGTCCAAGGTAGTGGTCGAGACCAAAGACCGGGTAACCACGGTTATTATCAATCGCCCCGAGGTGCGCAACGCGGTAGACGGTGAAACTGCCGGTCTGCTGGCAGAGGCGTTCCGCGCCTTCGATGCCGACCCCGAATCGGATGTCGCGGTTTTCTGTGGTGCCGAGGGTTATTTCTGCGCCGGCGCCGACCTGAAAGCCGTGTCGGCCCAGGAGGGCACCAACCGCATGAATCCGGAGGGTGACGGGCCCATGGGTCCGAGTCGCATGCTGCTGCAAAAACCGGTGATTGCCGCGGTGGCCGGCCCGGCCGTTGCGGGCGGCCTGGAACTGGCTCTGTGGTGCGATATGCGCGTCGCCGAAGAATCCGCGGTGTTTGGCGTGTATTGCCGGCGCTGGGGCGTGCCCCTGGTCGACGGGGGCACAATTCGCCTGCCGCGACTGATCGGTCACAGCCGTGCCCTGGACATGATCCTGACCGGGCGCGCTGTCAGTGCGCACGAGGCCCTGGAAATGGGTCTCGCCAACCGGGTGGTTGCAGACGGCACCGCACGGGAGGCGGCCGAGGCCCTGGCGCGTGAGATCAGTGCCTTTCCCCAGCTTTGTATGCGCAATGACCGTCTCAGTAGCTACGAGCAATGGGGTATGGATTTACCCGGCGCACTGGCCAATGAGTTCAGTCGCGGTATGGATGTGGTCAATTCCGGTGAAACCGTGGCCGGTGCGACACGCTTCGCCGGCGGTGCCGGGCGTCACGGTTCCTTCGCTGACCTGGGATCAGACGGGAGTGCCGACTAGAACGGCTTCTCCGTGTGTGCCGAGTGATCGCCAACGCGCAGCCGCTGGCGCAAGAGGGAGAGTAATTTCAGGCTGTCATCCCGGTTGAGGAATTCCCCGAGGGAGATCTGCTCGCCGCGGCTGTACAGGCTGATGCTGGGTCCGTCCCAGGGGTGTTTCTCCGGGATCACCGACAGGGCCGTTTCATCGAGCTTGAAATGCCACTCCTGTTTCGGGAAGTAATGGCCCTTCTGAATGCGCAGGCTGTCGCCGGTCAGGGTAATCACGTGGCGATAGCGCAACTTCCAGCACACGTAATACAGCGCGCTGCCCAGGGCCAGCATTTCCAGGCCGGCAAAGGGCAGTATCGGCCAGGCGCCGACGGCGGTGAAGCCCGCGGCGATAACTGCCGACAGGGCACACATGCCCGCCAGGACCCACTTGTTGGTTTCCCAGCTGGCGGAGCGATTGGGTTCGGCGACGATGAACTCTCCCTGCCCGTCCCCTTGTTTGTAGACCACCGGCTTGCCTCTGCTGTGACCCTGTACCATTCTAGTAATCTGGTATTTGCCTAACAAGTAAGGGGCTCCTTATGGCGATTACAGACAACCCCCTGATGTCTGCAGAGGAGCTGAACGATCGCCGCGAGGAACTGGTAGTGCTGGACTGCCGCTTTTCCCTCGCCGATCCGGATGCCGGTGAGGCCGCTTACCGGGAAGCGCATCTGCTGGGCGCCTTCTACCTGCACCTGGAGCGGGACCTGTCCGGCCCGGTAAGCAGGCACGGCGGTCGCCACCCGCTGCCGGAACCGGCGGTTTTCAACCAGCGCCTGGCCGAAGTGGGTATTGGCCGCGATACGCCGGTGGTCACCTATGACGATTCAGGCTTCGCCTTCGCGGCCAGGGCCTGGTGGATGATGAAAGCCCTGGGTTACACCGATGTGCGGATTCTCAACGGCGGCCTGGAGGCCTGGTACCAGCTGGGCGGCATCCTCAGCGATATCATCCCCGAAGCAGACGCCGTGGCGCCCCACGACGGGGCCAGTTATGCAGGCGTGGTCGATATCGACGGGCTACGTGCCGCCCAGGCCGAGGGTGCCATTCTTATCGATTCACGGGAGGAGAAGCGCTACCAGGGCCTGGAAGAACCCATCGATCCGGTGGCGGGGCATATCCCGGGCGCCGTGAATTACCCCTGGCAGGGTGTCAGCAATGAGGCCGGTTACGCCCTGGCAAAGCCCCAGCACCTCCAGCGCTGGAGCGAGCTGGAGGCTGAACGCCCCCTGGTTGTTTATTGCGGGTCTGGGGTCACGGCCTGCGTAAACCTGTTGTCACTGACCCTGGCCGGTCGCGAAGATGCCCGCCTCTATGCGGGCAGCTGGAGTGACTGGTGTTCGAGAATGGATGCCGCTGACGGTCCCGGCTAGGACGCGCAATTCACGCAGAGAGTTGTCTCCGGCAGGGCGTCGAGGCGCCCGGGAGCAATTTCTTCACCACAGCTGGCACAAATGCCATAGCTGTCATCATCGAGCCGTTGCAGGGCGGCCTTCAAATGCTGGATCGATAATTGTGTTTCCCGCGCAATCTCTTCGAGGACGTCGTCGTTCTCACGCTCCGTGGCCTGTTCGGCGAAGTCGCTGGACAGGGTCTTGGTGATGTCTTTCTTGACACCCGCCAGTCGCACCTCCAGGTCCGCCAGCTTGCTTTGCAGAGCCTCTCTGCGCTTTTCCTTGCTCATACTCTCCTCGGTACACAGCAGATTACACAACTACAGTTTAGACCTTTTCACCGCCGCGCACATGATCTGGATCAGAAATCCGCCGGGCATTCCTGCTCGATGAAACTGCCGGATTGGGGGTGTTGAAAGGCCAGGTAGCTCGCGTGCAGCAACAGCCTGGGCGCCATCGAGAGTGCCTGTTCGTGGGCATAGAGATCGCAGCCCAGAATGGGGTGGCCGATCTCGCTGAGATGAAGGCGCAACTGGTGCGAGCGGCCGGTTTCCGGTTGCAGTAACAGGCGGGTCCTGTTGCCCGCCGGATCGCGCTCGAGCACCTGGTAGCGAGTCAGGGCCTGCTTGCCTTTTTCCGCGCAGATTTTCTGGCGTGGGCGATTGGACCAGTCCGGGGCGATGGGCAGGTCGATTTCGCCCGCGTCGTCCTCGACGATGCCGAAGACCACGGCGTGGTAGCGCTTTTGCACCTCGCGCCGCTGAAATTGCCGAGAAATGTCAGCGTGGGTGGGTTTATCCAGCGGGATCACCATTACACCGGAAGTGTCCAGGTCCAGCCGATGTACGATGGATGCGGTCGGGAAATCGAGCTGCAGGCGATTGATCACACAGTCCTGGTTAGCGGGATGTCGGCCCGGAATCGACAGCAGCAGGTCCGGCTTATTGACGAACAGCAGGTGCTCGTCCCGATAAAGGATTTCTACCGGGTGGGGGCAGGGGGGTACGATATAGGGCTGTTGCATGGGCAACCGACTCTAAAGCCGTGGAATCAAAAGTAAAGAGCGCCACCGAGAATACCGAACTCAGTCGCCTGCTGCAGGCGCACCTGCCCCTTGCCCGGGCAGAGCTGAGTGAACTGCCCGACTGCGCGAACCTGCAGCTGTATTTACTGAATGCGGATTTTCCCCAGCACGAGCTTTCCGCCGAGCAAATGCACGCAGTACTCAATTACCCGGCCTACTGGGCTTTCTGCTGGGCCAGTGGCCAGGTGCTGGCCAGCTTTCTGCGGGAGCAACCACAATGGGTGCGGGGCAAGCGGGTACTGGATTTCGGGTCCGGTTCCGGGGTTGCGGGGATCGCCGCGGCGCGCGCCGGGGCCCGCGAGGTTGTGGCCTGTGACCTGGACCCGGATGCCCGCCGGGCCACGGCGATCAATGCCGAACTCAATGGGGTTGGCATCGATGTGCACGGTGATTTCGACAGCTGCAGCGATGACATCGACATCATCCTGGTAGCAGATGTGCTCTATGACAGGGAGAACCTGCCCTGGCTGGATCGTTTCCTGCAGCGGGCGCCGGCGGTGCTGGTGGCAGATTCCCGAGTCCGGGATTTTTCTCACCCTGGCTATCGCAGGCTCGGGCAGTGGGAGAGCACGACATTCCCCGACCTGGACGAGTCGGCGGAATTCCGGCGGGTTTCGGTGTACGCTGGCGGCCAATAATGGATATTTTGCGTGCCATACTGATCGCCACGGTGCCCGTGGCTCTGTTTACTTTCCTGACCCTGCAATGGCTGGTGGCCAGCGGTCGCCTCGATCACTTTCGTGACAGGGTGGATCTGGAGAAGAAAATCAAGGCCCAGGCAAAGGCGGCGAAGCAGGCCCGCAAGCAGCAGGGCCGGCAGTTGGTACCCACGGGGTCCGCGGGTGATTTCTTCCACAACAAGATCCTGTCCTTCGGGGGTGGTTTCTACGGCACCATGGCGATGCTCACCTACCTGGTAATCGAGCTCGTCGAAATCTGGAACTTTATACTCGGGCTGGCCGACCCGGATACCTGGATCAACCGCCTGGGCCTGCAACTGCTGGTCGACTTCTTCGTCAATACGATCACCAACCTGGTCGCCGCTTTCATCTGGTTCACCACCCTGCCGGACATGATCTCCATGGACAACGGCTGGATATGGCTGGGGGCTGCCTATGCGGGCTATCTCGCCGGCATGGAGATCACGCGTTTGTGGGGCGACCGGATCTGGGCATGGCTGGCGAGCAAGTCGCGGCTATCGTGGTTCTGAAGTGCCTAGCGCTCGGCCGGTGGTGTCTCCTTCAGGCCTTCGGCGAATGCAGTAATCTCCTCGCGGCTGTAGCGGGTATTGACCCGCTTGTCCGAGGCCGGCTGATGCCCAAGACTCACCCCGGGGCGATGCTCCCGGGTCGGCCGAATCGGCCGCGGGCTAAACCCGCCGCCGCAGTTGGGGCAGACGTTGTGCAGGACGGTGTCTACGCAGTCCGCGCAGAAGGTGCACTCATAGGTACAAATTCTCGCCTCGGCTGAATCCGGTGGCAGGTCCCGGTCGCAGCACTCGCAGTTGGGGCGCAGTTCCAGCATCAGTGGTAGGTCTTGTTAATCCACTGCTCGAAGTCGTTGAACATCTTCCTATCCGACTCGCTGTTGTCTGCCAGCACTTCCGACCCGTGCACCACGCGAATGCTTGCCGCCAGGGACTGTACCGGCGGTTGCGGTCGCGCCAGGGCTTCTTCCATGGCGGTTTGCGCTTCCTCCCAGGCTTCCGCCGCAGTGCGGTTGCAGTGTTCCGCGAGGTGGCGCGCACTGAAGCCCTCACCGGTGAGACTGAGCAGGGTGTCGTTGTGACTGACGCTGTTGCCGCATTCCCAGTAATGCTGTGACAGCAGTTTGCCCACCTGGGGATTGTCAGTGATATAACCAAACTCGCTCAGGAACCAGGCCCGGGTCTGGTAGACCGCCATATTGGCCAGCAGGTAGCCCTGGTAGGAACAGGCGGCCTCCCGGTCCAGCAGGTGGGGAATAGTCAGCAGCGGCCTCGACGCACAGTCGATTCCAAAGATCTTTTGCTCCCACTCCCGTGCCAGCCCGATCAGGCGCTCCGGTGTCATCTCGTCGTCCGCCAGGGAGTAGAGGTCCCATTCGTAGTAGGGCACCACCAGGATGCCCCGTTCGCGGTTGGCGGCGAATGGCTGATTGCTTTCTATTTTCCTGCGGATCAGCTCGGCCGGTACCGCTTCGCCGTCGCGGTTTTTTGCGTAGAGCGTGAGCCAGTCGCCGTCGCCCAGCAGGCTGTCGAAAAACATGGACTGGGTTTCCGCGTAGGACATGGTCGTCGGCGCGAATTCCTGGCTGAAGCAGGGAGCGTTCTGGGTGATATTGGCGAAGTGAGCGGCGTGCCCGCCCTCGTGAAAGAGGGTGTTGAGCCCGTCATCGCCACTGCCAACCTGGTCCGGGTTGGCATTGCTGGTGAAGTTGATCACCGCCGGCGACCACTGGCCCTGCTTGTGCCATGCCACCCGCGGCGCATGCATAAAGCCGTTCTCGTACTTGCCCTTGCGGTCGAGCAGGTCCAGGGTCAGGCTGGCATCGCGGAATTCCACGCCCATGCGACCGAAAGATTCCACCCAGCGCTGCAGGCTCTTTGAAAAGGGCAGGTAGGGGTCCAGTTGCTGGGCGACATCACCGCGGATGTAGTAGCGGTGGTTGTGGGCCTGAAGTGCGGTCTCGCCGTGCTTGGCTTCCAGCTCCTGCCAGCTGCGCTGTTGTGCTACCCGGGTCAGTGCCTCGAACTCATCGAGGATCTCGAAAAGTTGCTCGGGGGTCATGCCCTCTTTCTTGCTGACCTTGTAGTCGAAGAAATTGCGGTAGCCCTGGGCCCGGGCGAAGGCATTGCGCCGCTGTATCATTTCGATGAAGCCGTTTTCCACAACCCAGCGCTCCAGGCCGAGCAGCGCATCGTGAGAGCTCTTGCGCACGGCTTCATCGTCTTCACTGACCAGGTTGGTAGAGAGTACCAGGCCGGAGGCCTCCACCTGCTGTCCGTCGCTGTTGGTGTAATAGAGGCAGTGGCCCTTGCGCTTCTCGAACAGGTCCGAGTCGTCCTGGATGATGTCTGCTTCCATGGCCCGGGCGTCGGCATTCTCGATGGCATTGGTTTCGAAGAAATTGAGCCAACCCCGCAGACCGTGCACCAGGGCCGCACTCTCGGCGGATTCTTCCAGTTGTTCGGCGGCGGCGATCTGCTCGCGCAGTTCGGCAATACGCTCCGGGTTGGAGGTGAAGTGGTTGAAGGCTTTTTCCGCCGCGGCACGGGCATCGTGGTCATCGGTGGTGCCCATGAAGGTGGTCCAGAACAGGTCTTCCTTGGGTTCCGCCAGGGCCAGGTAGTCGGCGTTCAACCGATCGAAATACTCAGTGGGTTTCATAGGACTTTCCCAGGGCCTGCTGGTAGGCGACGATAGCGTTGGCAAAGCCCATGCGAATCGCATCCACGGTCAGGGCGTGGCCGATCGAGACCTCAAGAATTCCGGGTATACGGGCAAAGCACGGCAGGTTCATCAGGTCCAGGTCGTGACCGGCATTGACGCCGAGGCCCAGGTCAGTTGCCAGGATGGAGGCGTCGCGGTACTGCGCGAAGACTTCCTCCAGGTTTTCCCAGCGCTTGAAGGCGTCGGCATAGGCCTCGGTATAGAGCTCGATGCGGTCCGTGCCCGTCTCGGCGGCGAGCCTGATCTGTTCCGGGTCCGGGTCCATGAACAGGCTGGTACGTATCCCCTCGGACTTGAGCTGTTCCACCAGCGGCGCGACCTTGTCGCCGTCGCGTTTCAGGTCGAAGCCGTGATCCGAGGTGAGCTGGTTGTCATCATCGGGCACCAGGGTCACCTGGTCCGGTTTGATGGCCGTTACCAGCTCCATGAAGCCCGGATAATCATCCACTCCGTGGCGGTCGCTGAGGCGGGGTCCGGCGAATGGGTTGCCTTCGATATTGAATTCCACCCCGGGTGCAGCCGGCCCCAGCATGGCGGCCAGGTCAAAGCAGTCGCTGGCGCGTATATGGCGCTGGTCCGGGCGCGGGTGCACTGTGATGCCATCGGCACCGGCGGCGATTGCCATGGTCGCATGCTCTGGGATGCCCGGGTTGGTGGTATCCCTGGAGTTGCGAATCAGCGCAATCTTGTTGAGATTGACGCTAAGCGCGATCATTCGGTAGCGCTGTCCGCTGCGGCCTCTTCCCCGGCGCCGTCCGTCGCCGCGGGTGCTGCGCCCACTCTCACCGCTTCCTTGATAACGATCGGCTCCACCGGCACATTCTGGTGGCCCATGAAGTTGCCGGTCTGGACGATGGCAATGGAATCGACCACGTGCATACCGTCGATTACCTCGCCGAACACCGTATAGCCGTCATTGCCGGGTGACCAGTCCAGGCGCAGGTTGGTGCGCACATTGATGAAGAACTGGGAGGTGGCGCTATGGGGATCATTGGTACGGGCCATGGCGATAGTGCCGCGCTCATTGTGGAGACGGTTCTTGGCCTCGTTCTTGATCGGGTCCATGGTGGGCTTTTCCTGCATACGGTTATTGAATCCGCCGCCCTGGATCATGAAGCGGGGTATTACCCGGTGGAAGATGGTGCCACTGTAAAACCCGCTGTCCACGTAGGCGAGAAAATTCTCCACGGTTATCGGTGCCTTGTCGGCGAACAGGCGCAGGGTCACGTCTCCGTGACTGGTCCGAAGCACGACCTCGGGATCTTTGGCCAGTGCAGTCGTGGCTGCCGTCATTAGCAAGCAGATGGCAATCAGTTTCTTCATAGGGTTTGCTTCCTTGTTAAGCCCAGCCGGAGCTGCGTTTGCGCTGCGGCCACAGGGCCCGTACCAGCAATGTAATTATGACGCCGAGGAACACCGCCAGTGCGCCGTTTAAAAATGAGTCGCTGTCCGCCTTGGCCTGTAGGCGCATGTTGTCGGCCTGCAGTACCTCGACACGGGATTTAATGACTTCCATCTCCTCGGTCAGGCGGCGATTGTTGTTGTCCAGCTCCAGCGCGTTGGCAGAGACCCGGCGCACCTCCACCAGTTCATTCCTGCTGTCAGACAGCTCAGTCTGCGCCGCTTCGAGGCTGGCGCGCATATCGGCTTCGCTGCGCTGTAACTCCACCAGCTGGGAGCGCAGGCTGTCTTCATCGCCCATCAACACCGCATTCTGGGCCTGGAGTTCCTCAAGCTGTATTGCTGCCGGGACCTCTTGCATGATGTATCGGCTCAGTATCCAACCCTCGGTACCCCCGGCGGTGGTGATGTTGGAGTAACCGGTTTCCTCGTTGACCTCGTTGACCACCAGCTGGGTGCCGGTAGGGATGCCGCGGTGGACAATTCTGTATTCACTGCCCTGGCCGCTGCGCACGGGCACGAAGAGCTTGTCGGTGATATAGCCCGTTTCCTGGGCGGCCGTGGCCGCACTGAGCATCATCAATAGCAGGGCGCTGGTTGTATTTCGCATGGTACTTCCTACTTGTTGTCCGGGATCGGCTGGGCGCCGGGCTTGGGCTCTTCCTCGTGCATATGGGGTGCGATGATGAGCGCCGTGAGAATGGTCAGCACGATGGTGAATCCAAAGGCCGAGTAGAGCTTGTAGCTTACCCAGAAAGACTCGCTGAACTGGTAGGCGACGACCAGGTTGAGGCTGCCGACCAGGGCGAAATTGCCGACCCATAGCCAGAGCAGCCGTGACCAGATGTACTTCGGTAACTCGATCTGTGTGCCCAGGGTGCGTTCCATCAGGTTGCGGTCGCCAATGAAATGACTGGCGCCGAAGACCAGGGCAAGCACCCAGTTAAACACGGTGGGCTTCCAGATAATAAAGGTCTCGTCGCGGAAGGCCAGGGTCGCACCGCCGAATACGCAGACCGCGGCCAGCAGCCACAGAAGGCGCTTTTCCAGCTCGTGGGCAAAAAACCAGGTGAGGATCACCTGGATGGTGGTGGCGACGATCAGCACCGCGGTGGCGGAAAATATGCCATCCATGGTGTGCGACCAGTCGCCGATATTCACGGTGGTGCCTTTCATCTGGTAGGCGATGAAAAACAGTATCAGGGGAATCAGTTCCGCCAGTTGCTTCATGAATCAGGGAATCTCTTACTGGAACAGGACTCACAGAGTCGGGATAATGCCGGCCCATGATAATTGATTTCCACACCCATAGTCATGCCTCGGACGGCGCGCTGTCCCCGGCGGAGCTGATCGACCAGGCTATTGCGGCCGGTGTCTGCCAGTTCGCCATTACCGACCACGACACGGTGGCCGGTTACCGCGAGGCCCTGGACGAGCGGCCGGAACTGCCGCCCGGTTTTCGGCTGGTGCCGGGGGTCGAGCTGTCCTGCGTCTGGAGCAATATGACGATCCACGTGGTCGGCCTCAACCTGGATGTGGATCACCCGGTGCTGCTGGCGGCCATGGAGCGTCTGGATGCGGCGCGGCGCGAACGGGCGGAGATCATCGCACAAAAACTGGACAAAATCGGCATTGCCGGCGCTCTCGATGGTGCACTGGCGGAGGCCGGTGTCAGCCAGGTGGGCCGCCCCCATTTTGCCAGCTGGATGATTGCGGCCGGCCACGTCAAAGATGCCAACCAGGCCTTCGACAAGTACCTGGGCGCCGGAAAACTCGGCGATGTGAAAACCTGTTGGCCGGAGCTGGAGGAAGTGGTCGAGTGGATCACCGCTGCCGGCGGTACCGCCATCCTGGCACACCCGCTGAAATACAAGATGACCCGCATGAAACTGCGCCGATTGCTGACCGCATTCCAGGGCGCGGGCGGCGAGGGCCTCGAGGTGTATTCCGGTCGCCAGACCCCGGACCAGACCATCGACCTGTGCAAACTGGCGGACGATTTCGGCCTCGTCGTCTCGGCGGGCAGCGATTTCCACCAGCATTACGACTACGGGCCGCGCCTGGGGGTGGATGTGACCCGCTTGCCGGCCTTTGTCGAGCTGTTCCGCGCCGGGGCAGGCCCGTGAGTCAGTTTTTCCAGATTCACCCGGAGAACCCCCAGCAGCGCCTCATACACAAGTCGGTGGATATCGTGCGCGCGGGCGGGGTGGTGGCGTATCCCACGGATTCTGCCTACGCACTGGGCTGCCACATCGGCGACAAGAACGCCCTGGACCGCATCCGCCGTATCCGCAAGCTGGAGGAGCGGCACAATTTTACCCTGGTCTGCCGGGACCTCTCGGAGCTGGCCAGCTACGCGCGGGTCGATAATGCCGCCTACCGCTTGTTGCGCAACAACACGCCCGGGCCCTATACCTTTATCCTGGAAGCGACCTCCGAGGTGCCGCGGCGTCTCAAACACCCCAAGCGCAAGACGATCGGTATTCGTGTGCCGGATAACATCATTGCCCAGGATTTACTGGCAGGCCTGGGCGAGCCGCTGATGAGTATCACCCTGATTATGCCCGGGGACGAATACCCGCTGATCGATCCCTACGAGATCCGCGAGCTGCTGGAACACGAGGTAGACCTGGTGATAGACGGCGGCTTCTGCGGGATGGAGCCGACCACGGTGGTCGACCTGTCCGGCGATGTGCCCGCGGTGACCCGGGAAGGCAAGGGGAACCCGGCACCATTTCATGCAGATGCGCCTTAGGCGCCGTCGGCACAGTCCAAAGAACGTGTTTCCCGCTGGCTAGCTCCGCGATGCGGGGGTTATAATGGCACCTTGTAACCACAGCAGGTGACCAGTGAGCGAATCAGTCGAGGAATCCGTCCAGACCACACAAGAGGCGGAAGCCGGGCCTAGATTGAGATTGGCTGAATTGCGCAAGGCGCCACAGCAGGGTGAAATGCCATTTGCAGTAGTCCAGGGCCAGGCCGTCACCGAGCTCCCCAAGGATCTTTATATTCCGCCGCGGGCGCTGGAGGTCTTCCTCGAGGCCTTTGAGGGTCCGCTGGACCTTCTGCTCTACCTGATCCGGCGCCAGAACATCGATATTCTCGATATCGACGTCTCCGATATTACCGAACAGTACATGCAGTACGTCGAACTCATGGATGCCATGCAGTTTGAGCTGGCCGCGGAATACCTGCTGATGGCCTCGATGCTGGCGGAAATCAAGTCGCGCATGCTGCTGCCGCGCTCCGATGTGCTGGAGGACGACGAAGAGGACCCGCGGGCCCAGTTGATCCGCCGCCTGCAGGAGTACGAACGTTTCAAGAAAGCCGCCGAGGACATCGACGAGCTGCCGCGGGTGGAACGGGAAACCTACACGGTCTCCGCCAACCCGCCTGACCTGGACCAGTCACGCCCCGACCCGGACGTGGACATGCGCGAGCTGCTGGTGGCCCTGGGTGAGGTTCTGCGCCGCGCCGAGATGTACGAACACCACCATATTCAGCGCGAGGCGCTGTCGACCCGTGAGCGCATGTCAGACGTACTCGATGCCCTGCGCGGCAGCCAGTTTGTGCCCTTCGTCTCCCTGTTCAAGGTGGAAGAGGGTCGCCTGGGAGTGGTGGTTACTTTCCTGGCCATCATGGAGTTGATCAAGGAATCCCTGGTGGAAATCGTACAAACGGACAATTTCGGGCCGATTCACGTCAAGGCCCGGGTCGATGAAGACAATATTGAAGAAGAAGGTTAAGAGGCATGGCTGAAACCGGACTGGTGCAGATTCTCGAAGGCGCTATCCTGGCGGCGGGCAGGCCACTGACGGTGCAAAACCTGGCGGAGCTTTTCGAAGAAAACGAACGCCCGGAAAATGCCGAGATCCGCGCTGCGCTGAAGGAGATCGCCGAGCGCTGCGAGGATCGCGGCTACGAGCTGCAGGAAGTCGCCAGCGGCTTTCGCTTCCAGGTGCGCCAGGAATTGAGCCCCTGGGTCGGCCGGCTCTGGGCGGAACGCCCGGCCAAGTACTCCCGGGCCATGCTGGAAACCCTGGCGCTGATTGCCTATCGGCAGCCGATTACCCGCGGCGAGATCGAAGAAATCCGCGGTGTGGCGGTGAGCACCAATATCATCAGGACCCTGCACGAGCGCGAGTGGATTCGGGTGGTCGGTCACCGGGATGTACCCGGGCGCCCGGCCATGTATGCCACCACTCGCCAGTTCCTGGATTACTTCAACCTCAAGAACCTGGACCAGTTGCCGGCGCTGGCAGAGATCCGCGATGTGGAAACTCTCACCGCGGAGCTGGGATTCGAGCCACTGCCCGAGCAGAGTGCCAACGAGGAAGCGCCCGAGTTGTCGGTGGTCGATGCCGGCCAGGAAGACGCCGAAGCGCTCGAGGAACAACCCATCGACTCGGTTGACGAACTGGCCGAAGCAGCCGCTGTGCTGACCGAATCTGAGCTGGCTAAAAAAGGCGAACTGCCTGAAGAAGCCGAGCTGACTGAAGAGGAAGACCTCGCCAGTCGCGAACATGGCTGAACCCGACGAGAAACTGCAGAAGGTGCTGGCCCGCACCGGGCTTGGCTCGCGCCGTGAAATGGAGCGCTGGATAGAAGCCGGCCGGGTCCAGGTCAATGGCCGGCTCGCCACACTGGGTGACCGGGTCGACGCCCAGGCCAGTATCTCCGTTGACGGCAAGACCATCGCCCGCGGTGATGGCGCCCGCACCCGGGTATTGCTTTACCACAAACCCCCGGGAGAGGTTACCTCACGCAAGGACCCGGAAGGTCGCAAGACCGTCTTCGACCACCTCCCCAAATTGAAGAACGGCCGCTGGATCTCGGTGGGTCGTCTCGACTACAACACCAGCGGCCTGCTGCTGTTTACCACCGACGGTGAGCTCGCCAATGCCCTGATGCACCCCTCGTCGAATATCGAGCGAGAGTACATGGTGCGGGTCAAGGGCGAGGTCTCACAGGAAACGCTCGATATCCTGCGCGAGGGCGTGATGCTCGAAGACGGCATGGCGCGCTTCACCGACATTCAGGACGGTGGAGGCGAGGGCTCGAACCACTGGTACTACGTGGTCATCATGGAAGGCAGGACCCGGGAGGTGCGGCGCTTGTGGGAATCCCAGGATTGCACGGTGTCGCGACTCAAGCGTACCCGCTACGGCAATGTCTTCATCCCTTCCAGGGTAAAGCAGGGCATGTACGTGGAGCTGGAGAAAAAGGAGGTCAGGGATATCTATCGCCAGGCCGGCCTCGACCCCAAGCCGCTGGAGCAGCCGACCCCCGAAGAAAAAGAGCGTGAAAGACGCCAGCTCTCCAAGCGACCCGGCGCTGCCCGGAAAAAGGGCGGCAAGCGCAGCAGAAAGGCCTGAGGGCGCGACCTCCAACAACCCCCCCCCCCCGTTTTCTTGAACTGGACTACACTGAGAATGCGTTCGGTAGTGTTTATTCCAGACTCAGGGAGATGGTTTCATGTTCTGCCAAAACAGAAAAACAATACAAATTTTCCTTCTTACGCTCGCTGCACTGTTCTCGGTATCGACGGTCGTTGCCGAAGAGAATGTCATGTCACACGATGGCCTGAAGCCGGTAGCCGATGCCCGCGTCGCAAAGGCCTATATTCATCCGGACGCGGATTTCAGCGTCTACCAGCGGGTTGCCATCCTCGACCCACTGGTGGCGTTTCGAGCCAACTGGCAACGGGACCAGAATCGGTCTCGCACCTCGGGCAGGGTCAGAGCGCGGGATATGGAGCGAATCAAGGAAGACGTGGCGGCCCTGTTCAAGGAGGTATTTGCCGAACGCCTGTCGGCGAACGACGGCTATGAAGTCGTCGACGTCACCGGCGAGGATGTATTGATCATCCGCCCGGCCATTATCGACCTGGATATCACCGCACCCGATGTGAATACAGCCGGTCGTCAGCGCACTTTCACCGCAACGACGGGGGCGGCGACCCTGTTCATGGAATTGTTCGATTCCATGAGCAGTCAGATCATCGGCCGAGCGGCAGACCGGCGCAGTGCGCGCCAGGCCGGCGGCATGATCACCTGGAGCAACAGCGTCACCAACCGGGCCGAGGCACGGCGCATGTTCGGGCGCTGGGCAGACAAGTTGCGCGAGTTCCTGGATGAGCACTACAAGCCCGGCGAGGCCCTGGAACAATAAGGAATGGGAGTCATCCGCATGAGCAAATACATCGTGAGCGCGGCCGCATTGCTGGCGCTGCTGGCCGCCTGTGCGGCCCCGGGTCCGACGGTGCGCACCAATGTCGACCCGGATTCGGACTTTTCCCGCATCCAGACCTTCGGTTTCACGAAGCCCCTGGGTACCGATCGACCCAATGGTGTGCGCACCCCGCTGAGCAAGATGCTCGCCAGTTCCGTGATTCGGGAGATGGAGGGACGCGGGCTGCGACAGTCAAAGAACCCGGATGTATTGATTAACTTCTTTGTTAATGCCGAACAACGGCTTGATGTGCGCCAGGTGCCGACTACAACCAGCTTTCACGGCTATCGACGCGGTCGCTATCGCACCTGGGGTGGCTACGAGACCCGGGTGCGGCAGTACACCCAGGGCACTCTCGCCATCGATGTCATCGACCCGGCGCGCAATATGCTGATCTGGGAAGGTACCGCTGAGGGCCGTCTGCGCGACGGCGATACCGGGATTACCCAGGAGCGGGCCGATGAGGTGGTTGGGGCCGTGCTGGCAAAATTTGGCCAGTAATTCGGGATACGCCAGGCGGTGAATCCACGACAGGCCGCCCTGGCCTGGGCTGTGCTTTCCCAGTTGCTCCCGGCAACGGCAGGTATCGCGGCTGAAGTGTCCTACCAACCCGAATACCTCGATGCAGAAGATCCTCTCCTCATCGATATCGAGGAGTCCCTGGATTATCCTTACAAGCGCCCCGGTCGCTTCAGTTTTGATGGTGATCTGCGCGGCGGCTATTTCGATACCGAGGTAGATGCCCGTGACGGCAGCCGCGATGACAGCGATGAGTACCGGCTTCGTTTTCGATACGGCGCCAACTACAGCTTCTCTGAACAATTCAGGATTCGCGGCCGCCTGGCGGCGAGCTGCAGTGACAGTGACTGTGACCCCAGTGTGGATATTGCGCGGACCCCCTCGCAGGGTAGCGATATTGAGGGCGGTGAGCTGGTCGTCGATGAATTCTACTTCGGCTACGAGCAAGGGCCGCTGGCGCTCGTGCTCGGCCGCCAGCAAACCCGCTCCCTGACACGCGGTGGTGTATTTGCCACCGACCTGAGTCGGCTTACCAGTCCCAATATGACGGTGAACTGGACCGATGGGCTGAGCCTGCTTTATCGCTCCTCTGGTGGCTGGTTGTCGGAGCTTATCACCCAGTACAACGACGAGGATGGCAGCAGCACGCTGGCGCGTTCACCGCTGGACTTCCATGACGATGACAGCCGGCTTTCGTACTTCTATTCACTGGAGAACCGTGAGCCCTGGGGAGTGTTTACCCAGCGCGGGTTCGACATCACCTGGATGCCGAGTGCGCTGCTTGTGGATGGCAGTCGGGCGGGTCAGCTCGAGGATTACTGGGCCCTGGTAGGTCGGCTTGCGGCGGAATTGCCCATCGGTTCCGGTTACCCTTCCATCGTGGTAGCCGGCCAGATCGGCTATGCGCCTGAGACCCCGAGGGAGGAAACCGTTGCGACCGGCAGCGGGGGTGACGTCGGCGGCCTGGCCTGGCATCTGGACGCAAGTTGGATGAACTTTTTTCCCCGCCATAGCCTCGGCCTCAACTACGGTGTTACGGATGCTGGCTGGCTACTGTCTTCCTCATACCGCCCCAACGAGGAGACACTCACCCTGCGTTACCACTGGCGTCCCTTGCCGCACACACAGCTGGAAATTCAAGCGCGCTGGCGGGAAGAGCGGGACAAGCTGGTGGGAAGCCTGCGCAAACGCGATACCTTCGACTGGCGCCTGCGTCTGACCTGGGTCCTGCCTCCGCCTTAGAATGTACTAACTCAGCTGGGCGATAAAAAATTTGAGTATGGCAGCATTGGCGATATCGATAAAAAAGGCCCCGACTAATGGCACGATAAGAAAGGCCAGCGGCGAGGGTCCGCACTTTTTGGTCACCGCGGTCATGTTGGCGAC